>CAJIBE010000089.1_pt1 | contig 31918 bp, 32 predicted proteins | sample 9199301 | NCBI WGS metagenome assembly CAJIBE01 (sample SAMEA7708291, study PRJEB35096) | sediment metagenome | biome: marine neritic benthic zone biome [ENVO:01000025]; feature: sediment [ENVO:00002007]; material: shallow marine sediment [ENVO:03000034] sea grass bed [ENVO_01000059] ... | reverse complement strand
CATGAATTTCAAAAAAACCAGACAATTACTTTTGTTCTGTTTGTAATATTCGGCGGAGCTACCTTATTTTTGCGCGACCCCACATTTATCAAATGGAAACCCACTGTCATCAACCTCGTATTTGCCATGTTGTTTTTTGCAAGCACTTTTATTGGCAAAAAATCCCTTGTTGAGCGATTTATGGGGAATGCAATTGAGGCCCCCAAGCAAATTTGGAATAAGCTGAACACGGCATGGATTCTGTTTTTCATTACCATCGCCGTCCTAAATTTATATGTTGCCTATAATTTCAGCGAAGGTTTCTGGGTAAATTTTAAATTGTTCGGCGTCATCGGACTGACCATACTTTTTATCGTTATGCAGATGATGTTACTAAGTCGCTATATTACGGTTAAACCTGAAGAGTAAATTTAATATGTTTTACGCAATTATCAGCGAAGATATCGAAAACAGCCTGGAAAAACGCAAAAGTACTCGCCCAGCACATATTGAACGATTACAGGACCTGCAAAACAACGGAAAACTTTTGATTGCCGGACCTCATCCCGCGATTGATAGCGACGATCCCGGTGAAGCCGGGTTCACTGGCAGTCTAATCATCGCAGAGTTTGACTCACTGGAACACGCGCAAGAATGGGCCGACGCTGATCCCTACATCGAAGCCGGCGTATACAAACAGGTTATTGTAAAACCATTTAAAAAAGTTCTACCGTAAATTTCTAAACACAATCCTCAACAAAGGCAAATTCAATGCAATTTTTTAATCGTTTGATATTCATTTCTATTATTTTTTTCATCCTGTCGGGCTGCAAGGAAGAAAACAGCGCAAGCACAACCAACATCCCAGAGGATCAAATTGCAGCCACTGTCAATGGAACCGTAATCAGCAAAAGCGATGTAGCTCACTTCAAACAGTTAAAAGGCAGCCCACAGGTTGCTGACGAAAAACTGGTAGAAGAAATTGTGGCAACTGAATTGCTTCAGCAACAAGCGATAAAATTGGGAATTGATGAAAAAGAAGATGTTCAGTATCAACTGAAACTGCAGAAAGCCGAAACACTCGCGCGCCTCTTGATGAGAGAAAAATTCGGTTCCATGAAATTCACTGACGAAGAGCTGCGAGCAGAATATGAAAAACAAGTAAGCAATTCCGATGCGCGCGAATTCAAGGCACGCCATATTCTGTTAAAGACAGAAGACGAAGGTAAGGCAGTCATCGAGGCATTACGAAACGGTGGTGACTTTGTTGCGCTGGCCAAGGAGCGTTCAACTGGACCTTCAGGTCCAAATGGTGGGGATCTCGGCTGGTTTCAGGCGGAATCTATGGTGCCCCAGTTTGCGGAAGCCGTGAAATCCATGAATAAAGGCGATGTTTCGACGGCTCCCGTGCAGACGCAATTCGGCTGGCACGTTATTAAACTCGAAGACACGCGCGATTTACCCAAACCCGCCTTTGAGACCGTACGTGAGCAGATCCAGCAAGGACTGCTAAGACAGGCAATCAATAGTTATATCAGTGAGATACGGGAAGCATCCCAGATCACCATAAACTAGTATCTCAACTGGACCCAACTGTGAGCAGAAAACGGTTGCACTTGGATGAAATTTGCACAAAAATAACGCGCGTTATCTACAGTTAGCTCCTGTGAGCTTTTGATTTTGGTAATAATTTACTCGAACACTCATCACAGGGGAGAGGAGAAAATATGAGTAGTGCAGTTTCAGAAATGCCACAAGATTCCGTGCTGCGTCGACACTGGCAAGCAGCCCGTGAAATGGAAGCCGGTTCAAAAACTTCCTCATCGCACGCTACGTCTCCTGAATCACAAAGCGGATTTTTTGCCTGGCTGAAGTCACTGTTTAGCTAGACACTTATTCACACAAGGATGTGTGGTTTCAGGCGTTATTGCCTTTGGCATATTGGAGAAATTGATACAATAATCGTCCGTGCTTGCAGCGTAACGCTTCAGATAATGCCTGCCGTTCGCTCAGTTGAAGAGTCACACCATCAACCTCCGGCGTAATAGCCATAATGTCCCGGTATTCAATTGAATTCGTCTGGCCATCGAATTCGAAGCAAATTCGTTGAGTGGTCAGCCATAAAGAGCCTCGCCCCAATTCCATTTTTTGCAAAGATACTTTTTCCTTTCGCGGCAGAATTCCCTCCAGTACCTGCATCGCGACAGACCATTGTCTTTTGTTTTGCGGCGGCTGTAGCTCGGTAAAACTGGCATCTTCAAAGCACCACCACACTTCCTCCTTTGCTCTTAATTTGGCGGGAAATTGCTCCACATCACAATTACTCTCAGGCAACTCTCCGCCTTGAAGCAAAGCTATTGCAGGCAATACTCTTTGCTGGTCGAGAAAATGGGGGTCAATAAACAGCGCATCATCTAAATCGAGGATTTCCAGCAAACTGACCCAAGCAGAACTTGAGCGTCTCATGGTTATTTCCTGGCTGAATGCCTGTTTCGAAAACGCCTCCAACGCACGCACCAGGATTCGCTGCTTTGCCTCTGCAGTGAACTCAAATTGTTCCACATGCGCGTGCAGTTGCTGCGCGAGATCGGTAGCGGGCTCGATGCTGACACAGCTATCCAGCGTATTGATAATAGGAGCCAATGAAGACTGGTATAACTGGTAACAGTTTTTATGCAGCGAATAAAAAAGACCTGCGGACTTACCACAAAGTATGCAGGCCCCCATAAACGATCAGCTACTTCAGGTTATCACTCACCCAATACGATTACTCTTCGAGCTCGTCGTACAGATCAGTATCGGTTGGAGGCGCGCCATCATGAATAAGGAATTCACGCCGATCCAGATAAGCACCCCGGATTAACGTATAGTCATCGGTAGATATATCTTCCACGGTTTCTTCTAAAGAAAGCAACTCGGCTCGCACACTGACAACATCCAAAGCAATGATGGCGATGCGCTCGCCGGTTTTTAACTCAACGTAGGTCAGTGGATTTAACAAAATTCGATCGACCACAAGTGACGGTGTGTCTCTCAGCGTTGAAGGTCCAAAGATTGGCCATACCACATACGGACCAGAACTCAGACCCCACGTTCCTAGCGTCTGCCCAAAATCTTCTTCATGCTTCCTAAGCCCCATTGGACTGGCTACATCAAACAAACCTAACAAGCCTATCGTTGTATTAACCAGAATTCGGCCCACATCCGAAGTTGCGTCGCCTACTTTTCCTTGCAACAGATTATTGACCGCTACACTGACATCCTCAAGATTGGAGAAAAAATTGCGAACGCCTCGCTCAACAAAATCAGGAGTGATGGCCTGATATCCCTTGGCTGCCGGCTTTAGGATGGCACGGTCAAGCGAATCGTTAAATGTATACATGGAACGATTGAATCCTTGCCATGGATCTCGCTCGTCCTCTGCATAACGGTTGCTGGCACACCCACTAACAAATATTACTAACGAGAGCACTGCAACCATTCGCAGGCTGGACATTCCCCATTTACTCACTCAAACATTCCTCCGTTAACGCCTCTATATTATTATTTTTTGGACTGCGCACGCAATCGCAGACGAAGCGCATTTAGCTTGATAAACCCTTCTGCATCTTTTTGATTATACGCGCCACGGTCATCTTCAAATGTGGCAATTGTCTCACTAAACAGACTGTTACGCATAGATTTTCGGCCAACAACCGCTATATTACCCTTATACAGCTTCAAACGCACCTCTCCACTCACGCTTTTCTGGGTATCATCAATCAACGCCTGCAGGGACTCCCGCTCAGGACTCCACCAGTATCCATTGTAAATAAGCAACGCATAACGCGGCATTAATTCATCCTTGAGGTGGGCGAGTTCACGATCCAGCGTCAGCGACTCAAGGGCACGATGGGCTTTCAGCAGAACCGATCCACCCGGCGTTTCGTAACATCCCCGCGACTTCATTCCCACATACCGATTTTCCACGATATCCAAACGTCCTATTCCGTGCCGGCCCGCATGTTGGTTCAATGCAGACAGCATCGCGGCGGGGGATAGTGTTTCACCATTGAGCGAGACGGCATCTCCTCGTTCAAAACCAAGCTCGATGTATTCGGGATCATCCGGAGCTTTCTCAGGGGAAACCGTCCAGCGCCACATATCCTCTTCGGCTTCGATCCACGGGTCTTCTAATGGACCTCCTTCATAGGAAATATGTAAGAGATTGGCATCCATCGAATAGGGAGATCCACCCTTGCGCTTCTGTTCTACCGGGATTCCATGTTTTTCTGCATAGGCCAATAGAGTTTCCCTGGAATTCAGATTCCATTCTCGCCACGGCGCAATAATTTTTATATCCGGGTTCAACGCATAGGCACCCAACTCAAACCGCACCTGGTCATTACCTTTACCTGTAGCGCCATGAGAAATTGCATCTGCGCCTGTTTCCCTGGCAATCTCGATCAGTCGTTTAGCAATCAGTGGACGCGCAATAGAGGTGCCCAAAAGATACTCTCCTTCATAGACCGAATTGGCGCGAAACATTGGATACACGTAGTCACGCACAAACTCTTCCTGCAAATCCTCGATGTAGATTTCATTGATCCCGAGTTTCTGGGCCTTGGCACGAGCGGGTTCAACTTCCTCACCCTGGCCAATATCTGCAGTAAATGTAACTACTTCACATTGGTATTGCTCTTCCAGCCAACGCAGGATTACCGAGGTATCCAGCCCGCCGGAATAAGCAAGGACTACTTTTCGAATGTCTGTCATAATGATTTAAAGTCTAAGCCGATCAAAATAAAACGAGCAATTATATCGAATGTACATTCGATTCGCCTGTCACAAAATATTATTCTTCAACCCAGATAATGTCGATTCAACAAAAAACCATTAATAGTGACATCGAATTTGTCCCGATGGGAAATCGATTTCGTGGATTTTGCCCGGTTGTTGTCGATGTGGAAACGGGTGGCTTTAATTCACAAACGGATGCTCTACTCGAAGTCGCTGCGATTATCCTTGGCATTGACGAAAAAGGCATACTCTATTGCAAAGAATCACACAACACCCATGTACAGCCATTTGAAGGCGCCAACATCGAGCCTGCATCATTGGAAATTAACGGCATTGACCCGTACCATCCCTTACGACTCGCGTTGCCAGAAAAAGACGCATTAAAAACAATCTTCAAGCCAATTCGCCAGTCCGTAAAAGAAAATCTGTGCAAACGCGCCATCCTGGTGGGGCACAATGCCTTTTTTGACCTGAATTTCCTAAATACAGCCGCCACTCGCGCGCGCGTTAAAAGCAATCCCTTTCATCCGTTCAGCAGTCTTGATACTGTCACACTTGGCGCCATGGCCTACGGACAAACAGTGTTATCCAGAATGGCAAAAGTAGCAGGATTAACCTGGGAAAATGATCAGGCGCACTCCGCGTTATACGATGCACGCGTAACCGCAGAATTATTCTGTAAAATTATGAATACCTGGAATTCAGAAGTGGAAAACATTATTCCGAAATCCAACCCCTCCATCGTTGCAGATTAGCCGTCTTTTTTCTGCGCTTCCGAGGCGTTCTTAACCATCGTCTGCAACTCCCCTTTCTCTGCCAGCTCAAGCGTAATATCACAACCGCCCACCAGCTCACCATTTATATACAACTGCGGAAACGTGGGCCAATCTGCAAATTGGGGTAAATTCTGAAAAATTTCGGGATCCATCAACACATTTACATAAGCGAACTCCTGTCCACACTGCTTTAATGCTTCAGACGCGCGCATGGAAAACCCACACTGCGGCATTTGCGGTGTGCCTTTCATGTAAATAATGACCGCGTTGGACTCTACCTGCTCGCGAATTCTATCTAGCACTTCCATTTTATCTTCCTCTTCGAGACTGATATAGGTTCAAGCAACATTGTATATAGACCTCGGTTAGCCTCGATACCTATCGTGAGGGATACGATATCGGGTCGACGTGCGTCTGAAGCCACATTTCCAACAATGCAAGATGCCATAATTTACTGCCCTGCAAACGCGTATGATGCTGATCTGGCTCGCTTAAAAGTAAATCCACATAACCTCGTGAAAACAATCCACGTTGCTTGCAGGCGGAAGAATTCAGGGCGTCCCTCATCATATCCAGAAAATTGCCGCGCACATACTTAAGTGCCGGCATGGGAAAGTAACCCTTGGGACGATCAATAACGGTATCGGGCAACAGCCCTCGCGCTATTTTCTTCAATATGTATTTACCTCCGTCACCCAGCTTTAATTCCGGCGGCATTTGCATGGCAGTCTCAACCAGTTCATGGTCCAGAAAAGGGACGCGTGCCTCGAGCCCCCAGGCCATCGTCATGCTGTCGACCCGTTTTACCGGATCATCAACAATCAAGGTCGTGACATCAAATTGAAATACTGCATCAATAAACGAATCAGCTTCGCTGCCAGTTAAGGCATCACGAACAAGATCTCCGGTGAAGTCTCTTGCCACAAATTCCGCATTAACCGTCTGCGCATACTCCTCATAGTCCCGGTCAAAATAAAAAGAAGCGAAACGCGACAGATAATCGCCGCTGGCCGCGTGCATCTTTGGATACCAGAAGTACCCCCCGAAGACTTCATCTGCACCCTGTCCAGACTGCACGACTTTAATGTCGTTACTGACCTGTTCGGCCAGTAAATAAAACGCGACGGCGTCCTGCGCAACCATGGGCTCGGGCATGTGGCGAATTGCCTCAGGCAATCGATCCAGCACCTGGTCATTGGCAATATGAAAGCGGTGGTGATCAGTTTCAAATGCTTCGACCACAGCATCTGAAAATTCAAACTCATGCCCGCGCTCTTCCGGCTGATCTTCAAAGCCAACCGAGTAGGTACTGACATTGCCATGCTTTTGCGCAAGCAGTCCCACCAGCAAACTGGAGTCCAAACCACCGGACAGCAATACGCCAACGGGAACGTCTGCAATCTGCAAGCGACGATCCACCGCTCGCTGCAACGCTTCCCTGATCGTCACCACCCAGTCCTGCTCAGTTTTGATTTCGCCACGTCTTGCAGTCAGCTGCCAGTAACAAACCGGTTCGCTCATTCCCGACTCATCAACCCATACATAATGAGCTGGCGGCAATTTGCGAATTCCCTTAAGAATGGTTCGCGGCGCAGGCACAACAGCATGTAACGTAAACTGATGCTGCAATGCCTGAATATCAATTTCCGTGTCGACATCCCGCATGGACAGCAATGCCTGCGTATTCGATGCAAACACAAACGTCGAATCAGTTTGCGCAAAGTACAGCGGCTTGATTCCCAGTCGATCGCGCGCAACAAATAATTTTTTTATTCTTGCATCCCATATCGCAAACGCGAACATTCCAATCAAACGTGAAACACACGCCTCTCCCCAGACTTCGTAGGCTACAAGAATTACTTCAGTATCGCTGGTTGAAGAGAACTGCTTGCCCAGGCCCTGCAACTCTCGACGCAACTCGGGGTAGTTGTATATCGTACCGTTAAAGACAATCGCCAGTGTTCGATCAGAATTTAGCATTGGCTGTTTGCCGGCATCTGATAAATCGATGATCGCCAATCGGCGATGACCCAGACCGATAGGTCCCTGGATAAACATGCCTTGATCGTCCGGTCCGCGATTTACCAGTGAAGGCAACATACTACTCAACCGCTGCTGCTGAGCTGATTTCCCATCAAGGCGTAGTTCTCCGCATAGTCCGCACATTTCAAATCTTTCTAGCTCTTTTCAATCGCTCCATATCCTCCCCCGCCAGGGGTTTCGATACGTATTCGATCACCCGGCTGAACCGAGAGAGAAATTTTACCCTTCAGCGGCCGGTTGTTTAAAAAATTACAGCCTTTTAATCCGGGACTACCTTGATTCAAACCTGCTGGAGAATGACGTCGCCGTTCACTTAAAATAGTAACGCGTGCCGCACGTAAAAACTCAAATTCACGCACGATGCCATGGCCTCCCCTATACAAACCTTCTCCCCCTGATTCTTGCCGCAGCGAATATTTTGTTATGCGAACGGGATAACTCATTTCAAGAACCTCGATGGGCGTATTCTGGGTATTCGTCATATGCGTTTGCACCGCATCCATTCCGCATCCATGAATACTCGCTCCAGCGCCCCCGCCAATGGTTTCATAGTAACTCCATGGATGTTCACCCGTAGCCCCCATAGCAATATTATTCATGGTGCCCTGACTGCACGCAGGAATGGAATCCAAACGCGCCTTGCCTAACGCAGCAAATAACACGTCAACAATTCTCGAACTGGTTTCTACATTACCCGCAGCGACTGCAGACGGAAATAACGCGTCAACCAGGCTACCCGATTGAGTTTTGATTGAAATGGGCCGAAAAGAGCCGGCACAGGAAATAATTTCATCACCCATTAAACAACGAAACACATAGTAAACTGCGGCTGCGGTTACCGACTTTGGACAGTTTATATTTCCCTTCACCTGTGACGCGGTCCCGGCAAAATCGGCCAGCACACGGCCATTATCGATCTGGAGTTGAACACAAATCGGGATATCGACACCACCTTTTCCATCATCATCCATGACATCCTGATGCACGTAATTACCATCCGGAAGCTGACGCAACTTCATCAGCGCCATCGATTCAGCGTAATCAAATAATTGTTCTACGGCATTTTGAAAGCGCTTTTCCCCCATCGGTTCGACCAGCTTTTGCAGTCGATTAACACCATGAATGTTGGCGGCAACCTGGGCACAAAGATCTGCGTACAGACCATCACGTCGTTGCACCGATTGAAAAAGCTGCTCAAATATAATTTTGTCGATCTGGTGCGCACGCCCAAGGAATTGCGGAGACAGTACCACTCCCTCCTCCTCCAGCGTCTCTGACAAGGGCATCGAACCAGGCTCTTCTGCTCCCACATCCGCGTGATGGGCCCGATTTGCGACAAAACCGATTACCTTCTTACCCACAAATACGGGAGTTACCAGCGTAATATCAGGCAAGTGCGTGCCGCCCAGGTAGGGATTGTTAAAAATCAGCAGATCACCTGGTTGCCAATCGAAAGCATCCACGATGGATTCCATGGCGTACGCCATGCTCCCGAGATGGACCGGAATATGTGCTGCCTGCGCGCACATTCGCCCTTCACTATCGAACATTGCACAGGAATAATCGAGACGATCACGAATGTTGGGAGAGAATGCGGCGCGCTGTAACTGGGCCCCCATTTCCTCGCATAATGCATTGATTTTATAAGAAAAAAGACTTAGTTGAATGGAGTCTATAGCCATGCTGGATTGTTGTCTTTAGCCTCAAAAACTTTTATTGTTGCGGCGTTTATAAAGATTTCCACTGATCTCGTTTTATAGTCTCTAAACAACAACTACTACTCTTTGAGGTGAATCATGAACCCACTTAATTCTGTACTCGGCACCATTATTGCGGGCTTTGTATTAGCCGTTATCATCGCATTAATTGTGTAAATTCAACCGCAGCGTATAACGCTCAATACTAATAAGCAAAATTACGGGAGAAACAATAATGAACACTTTTTCATTAATGGTATGGCTACATGTGTTTGCGGGGATCATCTGGATTGGTCTTCTTTATTATTTTAACTTTGTACAAGTCCCTGCAGTCGCTGCGGCCACTGCAGACAGCGACGGCCCCGGCCCCGCCGCCATCAGCAAATACGTCGCACCGCGCGCATTACTCTGGTTTCGATGGGGAGCACTGGCCACCTGGCTGACCGGAGCAGGTGCTTTATCTTATGTCGGCGGCTTTGTACCCAACATGTTTTTCACCGGCGGAATCACTGTTATCGGAATCGGTGCATGGTTAGGCACGATCATGCTGTTTAATGTCTGGGTACTCATCTGGCCCAACCAGAAAAAACTGCTGGGTATGGTTGAAGCCACCGACGATCAAAAAGCAACGGCAAAAAAAGTTGCGTTCATGGCATCGCGTACCAACACACTGCTCTCCATTCCTATGCTGATGTGTATGGTTGGCCATGGACATGGCTTACCCTTTTAACCCTGCACAGAGCATGCTAGCAAAATAGTATCTTTGGTAGCATAATTTAAGAACGGCAGCGGGAAACCGCTGCCGTTTTTTATTTGGTGGAGCTTTGTATTTGAACGCATTAATGACAACGTACGCTCGAATAGATATCGCCTTTGCCCGCGGTGAGGGTATATGGCTATGGGACGATAGCGGACAAAAATATCTCGACGCATTATCCGGAATCGCAGTATGCGGACTGGGTCATGCCCATCCAAAAATTGCAGCGGTAATCTCCGAGCAGGCACAGACACTCCTACATACCTCTAATATTTATCGCATCACTGCACAAGAAAAGTTGGGAGACCGATTATGTGCCATCAGCAACATGGACCGCGTATTTTTCTGTAACTCGGGAGCCGAAGCCAATGAAGCAGCAATTAAACTTGCGCGACTACATGGGCACGCAAAAAAAATAGAGCAACCGGCAATTATCGTATGCGAAAACAGTTTTCATGGTCGTACTCTGGCCACCTTAACGGCAACCGGCAATCGCAAGGCCCACGCCGGATTTGAACCACTGGTAACGGGATTTATTCGAGCACCCTTTAATGACAGTGAGACAATAGATCGAATCTGCATGACCAACCCGAATGTTTGCGCGATCCTTGTGGAACCCATACAGGGAGAGGGCGGTATCCAGATTCCACATAAACGCTATTTAGCCGAATTACGTTCACTATGTGACAAACATAATTTACTGTTAATGCTGGATGAAGTTCAGACTGGCTCTGGTCGAACGGGAACCTGGTTTGCCTGCCAGCACACAAATGTTGTGCCTGACGTAATGACCACTGCCAAAGGACTAGGTAACGGCGTGCCCATTGGCGCCTGTCTTGCAAAGGGTCACGCGGCAGAACTGTTTGGACCCGGTTCACACGGCAGTACATTTGGCGGTAACCCGCTGGCATGCACAGTCGCTCTGAAAGTTCTGCAGATCATCGAGCAAGAAGCGCTACTCGAAAATGCGAAACATATGGGCCAGCACTTGCTGGATTCCCTGCATGCGAAACTCGACAAGCATCCCGCAGTCACTGATATTCGAGGTTGTGGGCTGATGATTGGAATTGAACTTGCAACCGCATGCGCCGAAATTGTTGATTTTGCGATCGAAAAAAATGTTCTGCTAAACGTAACGGCAGACAAAGTCATTCGACTGTTACCGCCATTAACCATCACACCAGATCAGATCGATACGATTGCAACTGTTGTTAGTGAATGCATACAAAAATTTAGCGCCAACAACGAAACCCTTTAATAAAGCAAAAACGCATGACACGTCATTTTCTAACTCTTCCAGATCTCAGCAGTAATGAGTTGCGCACACTGCTAGATCGTGCCAGCACACTGAAACAACTCCATCACAATGGCGAACATTACGCTCCGTTCCCAAACAAAATCCTGGCCATGCTGTTTGACAAGTCCTCAACCCGCACCCGCGTTTCATTTGAGGCAGGGATGGCTCAGCTTGGAGGGCATGCCTTGTTCCTATCTTCAAGGGATACCCAGTTAGGCCGCGGCGAACCGGTTGAGGATACCGCACGCGTATTATCCCGCATGGTCGATATCGTCATGATTCGCACATTCGCCCATGAAACCATTGAGCGTTTTGCTCACGAATCTGCAATTCCCGTCATTAATGGATTAACTGATTTAGTACACCCTTGCCAGTTACTCGCCGATCTACAAACCTGGTTTGAACACCGTGGCGATATCAAGGGCGCAACCGTAGCCTGGATCGGAGACGGCAATAATATGTGTCATTCCTACATCAATGCTGCCCGATTACTGGATTTCCACTTACGCATCGGCTGCCCACAGGGATACGAACCAGATGCAAAGTTTGTCGAAGCAGCCGGTAAAAATGTGTATCTGACGCACGATGCGCATGACGCGGCCCAAAATGCCGATCTGGTCGTCACGGATGTATGGGCAAGCATGGGGCAGGAAGAGGAACAGAAACTGCGCGAAACCGCCTTTGGCTCATTCCAGGTAAACAAGGAGCTTATGCAGCACGCCAATAAAGATGCCTTGTTTATGCACTGCTTACCGGCCCATCGGGAGGAAGAAGTCACCAGCGAGATCCTGGAAGGACCACAAAGCGTGGTTTGGGATGAAGCCGAAAACCGCCTACATGCCCAAAAGGCGCTGATTGAATTTTTATTGAATTCCACATAGACATGAACTTGCTACGCCAATACCAAGCATGACCGACAATCGCATCAATATATACTGGGCCTTCACCGTTTTTCTATGTCTGTTACTGCTGCTTTTTGTAACACCAGAACAATGGGGTAATCATTCAATTTCAGATAAAGGCATCTTCTCTATTTTAACGATCACATTCATTTGCCTCGCAGCCGTTCACCTGTTTCAAACCACAAAATTAATTGGGCAAAAAAATATCAGACTACCTTTATACGCCTTGTTGTACGTTCTTCTGATTTACATACTGCGTGAAGCCGACTTCCATCGGCTATTTACGGATGAACACATAACCAAGGACAAGTTTTATACGGATCCTAATATTTCTTTACATCAAAAACTTCTTGGTGGAATTCCTCTCGCCATTTTTTTTATTTGTTTCTTTTACTTAACTATTCGCTATGCAGGTTTGCTTTTTAAAAATGTTATGCGGCGCAACCCCTGGGCAGTATCTGCATTTTTGTGGGGTACTACAATTTTCCTGTCTCAGCTAATCGACAAATCCGACTTAAACGCAATCTATAAGGGCAGAGCAGTGGAAGAAATGCTGGAACTTTGTGCCGCCGGCTATATGCTGATCGCAATCGCGTTAAGTAAAAAACCATTGGTGAACTACAGCCAAACGAAAAAGTAACAGAATTACCTGGAATAAATTGTTGACTGGGGATAAAAGTCCAGCCAGACGAAAGCAAAATAGACACCACGATCCAGCTTCTCCAGACGGTTTCCTGCCAATAGCCCTGTTGTCGCTTCACCAAACAGGTTCCAGGTAGATCCGGTTTGCACATCCTGCATTTCGGTACCAGAAAGAATGAAATCCAGCGCTGCACCATTTACAACACGCGAGTATACAGCGGCAGTCAATGTGTCCCTGGATTCACGAATGAGTCGCTTGTCAACCGCAGACGCGATACCAGACTGACTGATAACGAGTACAGGCTGATTGGCAATTTCCTTTTGTAACAGTGGCTCTGCATTCAAAGCAGAAAAAGGAAACGCGGTAACGGTGTCTTCCAGCACCAATCCAAGTATGCGTTCCATGGCAGGCAATCGGGAATCCAGAGGCTTGCGAAAAAACCAGGCAATGGGTAGCTGGCGGGAATCGTAATGAGTGTAGGGATTAACCCCGTATTTTTTGTCGAACCCGGTCTCTTTCGACAAGACTAATCCCGCAGGATAAACATTTTTAAATTGCTCGAAAGAGACAATTTGCGAAGGCAGCAATTGTAATTGCGCGCCCGTATATTTGCCGACCACCCCTTCACCCGTAAATTGCAACCACCAGGATTCGCTCTGGCGATCGTACATTACCAGGTTACTGGTATGCACTTTCCCGGTGGTACCAAACTCAAGCAATTCTCCATCGTGCCAGCGATCGAAAACCATCGCTGCATTACATAATGGGCAATACGTAATTGCGACTTGCTGCTGATTAACCTGGTCATTGACAATTTCATGGTACATCAATATTTGCAGTGGATAGGCTTTTGCTTCAGAACCCGCGATAAAAGCCAAGACAGGTTCACGTCCATCCAGCCATTCGCCTGCCTGCCCAACAGAATCAAACCTGGGTTTATCGATCGAGCGAATGCCGTCTTTTCCGGGGCCGCCTTCAATCACCTCATCCAGTGGGAAGGCATGGCGGCTGAAATCCGTCTTTGACCAGTCATCCATATCTTGAAACGGCGGCTGCGCAAATACGCTGATTGCCCAAACCATGTAAAGCACAGCCGGCAAGACTAGTGCGAATAGAATAGGTTTACGCATGGGTGCCCCTTAACATTCAAACAAAGGTTGATTTACCAATCGTTTCTCCTGCATCCTAATCACCATAGCAGCAGATTCTAATAATAATAAAGACCGGAAAAAACAATGGAATCAATCAGCACACTTATCACCGAAATTAATGGCATCGTATGGGGCCGGCCCATGTTAATCCTGCTCGTGGGTGTGGGCCTGTATCTCACACTAGGCCTCAGGTTCATGCCCTGGCGCAAAATTGCCTATGCATTTGGACAATTATTGCGAGGACGAAAAGCCATCGGTGAAGGTGAAATCTCGCCCTTTCAGGCCCTGATGACTGCGCTTTCCGCCACCATCGGCACCGGGAATATTATCGGAGTTGCAGCCGCAATCCTGATTGGTGGGCCGGGCGCGGTTTTCTGGATGTGGATTACCGCATTGGTTGGCATGGCCACCAAATATGGCGAAGCCGTTCTGGCCGTCAAATACAGAGAAACAGACGCCCTGGGGAACCACGTTGGGGGGCCCATGTACTACATCAAGAATGGCCTCGGTTCCAACTGGGCCTGGCTGGGTTTCCTTTTTGCCATTTTTGGAACCATAGCCGCGTTCGGCATCGGCAATATGTTTCAGTCCAACGCGGTGGCCGGAGCATTACACAAACACTTTGCAATTGATCATTGGGTCAGTGGCGCTGTAATTGCAGTATTAGCCGGCGCCGTCATTATCGGTGGCATCAAGCGCCTTGGGGCAGTCGCCGGAAAACTGGTCCCGTTTATGGCCGCGCTTTATATCATTGGGTCATTACTTATTATCATCGCCAATTTCAGTCAAGTGCCTGCAGCATTATCGCTCATCGTTACCAGCGCGTTTTCGCTTGAATCTGCTGCAGGAGGCGCAGCCGGCGCCTCAATTATTGTAATCATTCAGGCAGGTGTTGCCCGAGGCGTATTTTCCAATGAAGCAGGATTAGGCAGCGCACCCATCGCACATGCTGCCGCAAAGACAAATGATCCAGTGCGTCAGGGCATCATTGGAATGCTGGGAACATTCATCGACACCATCATTGTCTGCTCTATGACCGCGATCATTATAATTATTTCCGGACTATGGCAAACAGAAAGTGATAAAACCGCCCTGTCGTCATCCGCATACGGACACCTGTTGCCATTTGCTGAGTACATCATTGTCTTTGGGATCGTAGTTTTCGCATTTACTACAATTCTGGGCTGGAGCCTTTACGGGGAACGCTGTGCAGAATTTATTTTTGGCGAATGGATAATCAAGCCGTACCGGGCACTTTGGATTATCGCAGCGTTTTTCGGTGCAACACGCGATTTCGATTTTATCATCCTGGTCGCAGACACTATGAATGCATTCATGGCCATTCCCAACCTGATTGCTTTAGCGCTTCTAAGCCCGGTCATTTTCAAAGTAACACAGGAATATTTCTCCAGCAGATAAAGGTGAACCGTGAGCACACAAAAATCTGTTGATCTGGAACATATTCGCGAGGCTGTTAGCACAGCCTTGGCAGAAGACATCGGAGAAGGCGATGTGACCGCGCAACTTTGCGAATCGAAACCGATTAATGCACGATTGATATCCCGCGAATCAGCAGTTCTATGTGGCCAACATTGGTTCAATGAAGTCTTTGCGCAATTAGACAGTACAATACAAGTCAACTGGGCTAGCAATGACGCAGATCTTATTCGGCCTGGACAAACTGTATGCGTCGCGCAGGGCGATGCACCAAAAATATTAACCGGCGAACGCACGGCTATCAATTTTATTCAGACATTATCTGGCACGGCCACCACCACCCGCCAATACATGCAGAAACTGGAAGGCACGAACACAAAACTTCTCGATACCCGCAAAACAATCCCCGGGTTACGCCATGGCCAAAAGTATGCGGTTCTATGCGGAGGAGGCAATAATCACCGCATGGGACTCTACGACGCGTATCTAATCAAGGAAAATCACATCGCGGCCTGCGGATCTATAAGTAATGCTGTAACAAAAGCAAAATCTACACACCCCGAATTAACAATCGAAGTTGAGGTCGAAACCCTGGACCAGCTTCGCGAAGCTATTGATTGCCAGGCGACCATTGCTTTGCTGGATAATTTTTCATTTGAACAGGTTGCCAGCGCCATTGCACTGGCTAATGGCAAAATTAAACTGGAAATCTCGGGAGGAGTGAGCCTGAATAACATAAACGATTATGCCGTGTTAGGCATCGATTATGTTTCTGTTGGCGCACTCACCAAACACCTTCATGCAATTGATTTCTCGATGCTATTTGAATAAATGAAAAACTCACCCATGAAGCTTGATGCGCCACAAATATTAAACCAGGCAATTATGTGGCTGAATGATATATTTTCAGTCAAAGAAAACCTGCTTCAAATAGGAGCAGTTATTATTTCCGGAATTCTGGCGCACTTGCTTAGCAAAAAGATTGCTAAACAACTTCCAGATACCAGAAGCATTTTTCTGGGTACTCAAAACAAGTTTCTGTCGACATTTGCACCAGCCATACGCAAGCTTTTATTCCCTGTTTGCTGGCTCGCCTTGCTGGGCATTCTTGGGGTTGTACTTTCTTTTTTACCACAAACATTTCCAATCATTCGCACCGCCGGTTTTTTAATTGCTGCATGGGCTGTGATTCGACTCGGCTCTTATTTCATCATTAATCCGTTTGTCCGAAAATCCGTGGCCACGATTGTTTGGGTAATCACTGCACTCAGCATCCTAAATCTCCTGGAACCGACAGTACATTATCTGCAAAAAGCGAGTCTTAAAATCGGCGATTTTGAGATCAATACATTTGAAATTATCAGTTCCACTCTTGCAATTGGTTTCTTTTTGTGGATCGCAATAATCATTATAAGAATCTTTGAAAATCGCCTATCTGCATCGAAAAGCATTGACGCATCAATAAAAGTTTTACTCATCAAACTTTTTAAATACTTCATAATTACATTAGCCATTCTGGGAGCACTCAGTGCAGTTGGTTTTGATTTGACGACGCTGGCAGTATTTGGAGGCGCAATTGGTGTCGGAATAGGATTTGGGCTACAGAAAATTTTCTCCAATCTGCTCTCCGGATTCATTCTCCTGGTAGATAAATCAATTAAACCCGGTGACATTATCGAAGTAAATGGGACTTACGGAAAAGTGGATAAACTTGCATCCCGATATGTTTCCGTGATTACGAGAGGCGGGATTGAGCATCTGATTCCCAACGAGGTGCTGGTAGCAAACAGGGTCGAAAACTGGACACATAGCCATAATTTGATCCGATTAAATATTCCGGTAGGCGTTCATTACAAGTCGAACATCGACAAAGTAATTGAATTATACGTGGCGTCAGCGGAAAAAATTGACCGGGTACTTAGCAAGCCGGCGCCAGTTTGCTTGCTAAAACAATTTGGAGACAGTTCTGTAGACCTGGAAATTCGCGTTTGGATAAACGACCCAATGAATGGATGCGCCAATGTTAGAAGTGAAATATTAATCGAAGTCTGGCATCAGTTCGCGAAAAACAACATCACTATTCCCTATCCACAGCAAGATATTTATATCAAGGAATTACCAGCCGTTTAACAATACTTCTACTCTCCTTTTTACACAGACTTTATTTCAAACCATTTTGCTTTGAGCACATAAAACTCGTTAGATTTTGTTCGACAAATCTTTTTTTACCTGCTCCCACAATTGATCTAATTCGTTCTCGCTCAGCTCAGTAATTTTTTGCCCTTGCCTGCTAGCGAGCACTTCCATCGCGCGAAATCTGGTTTCAAATTTTGAATTTGACTTGAGTAAGGCAAGTTCTGGATCGACCTGTAGATGTCTGCTGATATTTACTACCGAGAACAACAAATCCCCGATTTCTTCTTCGATCCGCTGTCCAGGTTCATTATCGCGCAGCGCCTGGGCGAGCTCATCCAGCTCTTCACTGATTTTTTTTATCACCTGTTCTGCATCCGGCCAATCAAAATGTACACGCGCGGCCTTTTTCTGCAGTTTCCGGGCACGCAATAAAGGCGGTAAGCCATTGGAAACATCTGCCAGAATCGAGTGATCCTCCAGCCCACCCGACCTGGCAGCACGCTCCTCCGTTTTAATTCGTTCCCAATCATGTTGCAGATTTTGCACGTGACTCTCTTTTTGCGGCTGGAATACATGCGGGTGACGCCGGACCATTTTTTCGCAAATTGAATTGACGACTTCCGTAAATTCAAACTGCTTATTTTCCGCCGCCATTTGTGCGTGATACACGACCTGCAGCAATAAGTCGCCCAGCTCATCACACAGATCACGCATATCATGACGTGCGATGGCATCGGCAACTTCATAGGCTTCTTCAATCGTGTACGGTGCGATCGTTTCAAAGGTCTGCACTCGATCCCACGGACAACCGCTTTCTGGATCTCGTAATCGCTGCATTATTTTCAGCAATCGGGTAATAGCTTCCTGCGATGATTGCTCACTCATGGCTTTTCTGCGCTCGACTCTGGTTAGTTATAGCTTCGTTAGCATTACCGTATTCACCTGAATATACCGTTGTCGATGTGTAAGAACGAGTGGGTCTGCGGTGCAAAACCGTAATGAATCAGCCGCGTATTCGGTCTCATTTACAGGAAGAGCGTTCAACCCTGAAAAAGCCGAGTCGGCGCAAGCTGCAAAGCAGAAGTTTGCAGTCGAATTTTCTTATCTTCTTCTAAATACAGTGGTCGACTTAGGCCCGCCTTTATGGAGGGTCTTTTTTGTGCCCTAAAAGTCATACACTTACCCCACGTTCCTTAATTATAGTTGCAAGTTTTGTTTATTGACGTCATACTCCTGTCATTACACATTACTGATACAATCTATACACATTGGCTTCTAAGACTACACCAGACCCAGCCCTGCTCCAGGTTCGAATCCCTCGTTCACTACGTGACGAATTTATGCGCATGGTAAAAATTGAGGACGACAATGCTTCTCGTCTCGTTCGCCAATGGATTCGCGAATATCTACGCGACCGTGCCCAGACTGACCTGTTTGAAAAACAATTATGAAAAACAATTTTTACTTTGAAACTAGGTAAAAGAGATTCTAAAACCCTATGGCAGCAAAAGTATCCTTAATTAACATAGGTAAAGACTTATGGTCTTACCTATGCAGACAGATACCCCCACCGGTAGCGCTTTCCAATTACACCAGCGAGGCGCAGCTGTCGGAGGTTTTAAAATCCGGAAAACTTGACGCGGACATTATTGTATTGGGCCACCATCTAACTGAACCACTAAAAGTGGCCAACTGGATTAAGGCAATCAATCCGCAAACAAAAATATTCCTGCTACGCAAGCCCAGTGACTACGAAACGATGCTTCGTGATTTTGAACAGACACCCTCCCTTGGTGAAGGTTTGCAGCTTTGTTCAACAGCAGATATAAAAAGCCTGCCATCCACTCTTATCAGCACGCCCACACAGCCGGCAAACGACACCAACATCAATTCAGTCGTTGCCGAAGCAGTGCCCATATTAAACAAAAGGGCCTATCTTTCACAACCGGATGAGATTGAAGCCATCGATGATCTCCTCAATACCGCAGAAATTGGCTTCATACTTCTTGACAGCAATCACACCATAACGCATCTAAATATATATGCCTGTGACCTGCTCAACCTGAATCAGAAAGAGTCAATGGGAACACCGATTGGTCTTGTATTTGGCAATGATGAGCAATCGGCAGTTCAACAGCTCGCCATACAAAATCTAATTAACTCAGCCAGGGAAAAAACAGACCAAACCTCCGGTCTGATTACCGTAGCAACGGGCGACATGCGCACTCTGTATTTGCGCTGCTCCGTCGCACTCAACGACCCTGAAAATGAATCTTCGGGCATTGCTTTAATCGTCCAGGACCAAAGTAATGTGATCGAAATTGAAACCGAGCTGCTGGAAGAACAGGCTCGTAACAAAGTTACACTGGAATTACTTAAAGAAGGTGTAATTATTACAGACAACAATCTAAATATTGTGCACATGAATCCGGTTGCAGAAAGTCTTGCCGGATGCCCAACCTATGAAGCCACGGGACGAAAGTTGGAAGATATTATCCGCCTGATTGACTCTGTTAAACGTGAGAGAGTTACCCTTCCAGGGAAAGAGTGTATCAAGGAAAACCGAACCATACAGATTTCACAACACCTGTTGCTGGTAACCAGCCACAATGAAGAGCATTCCGTTGAAATCACCATGGCGCCTCGAACAATCAAGGAAAATATAACGCAAGGCATCGTAGTAATCATAAAAGACTTGTCCGAAACCCGCCGTCTTACTAATGAAATACAACACCGCGCATCTCATGATGCGCTGACTGGATTACTTAACCGACAGGAATTTGAATACCAGCTTGAAAAATCAATTGCGAGTGCTGCCATGCATAATGTGCAGCATATTTTATGTTATCTGGATGTCAATCAATTCAAGATTATTAATACACAGGCGGGCCATACTGCGGGTGATTTTATCTTAAAAGAGGTTGCTCGGTTGCTGCAGTCAAAAATCCGCAGCATTGATATTATTGGCCGGCTGGGTGGTGATGAATTCGGATTGTTGCTGGTCAATCACACACTTGAAAACGCCCAGAGAACGGCACAGGCACTGGTCGACGAATTTCAGCGGCATCGTTTCACCTGGAACGATCAATCATTTGAACTCGGCTTGTGCATAGGAATGGTAGCCGTCACAAAAGACTCCCCCGAACCTGCACAGATGCTTACACGGGCCGAACTGGCTTGCTTTTCAGCCAAGGATCGCGGTCGCAACCAGATTCACTTATTTCGTTCTGATGATGATGAACTCACTCGCAAGCATGCAGAGATACTGCGTGCTGCCGGCATTACCGACGCACTGCAGGAAGATCGGTTCAAACTGTATTGCCAACCTATCGTTTCGTTGGCGGTCGGCAACCGTTCGACCCAGCACTACGAACTTCTACTGCGCCTGACCGATACCAATGGCAATATCATTCTGCCTGCCAGCTTTATTCCTGCGGCGGAGCGCTACGGGCTCATGCCGAATGTGGATCGCTGGGTGATCCATGCGGCGTTGCACCGATACCATGACACCTTCGGCGAAAAATCTGGTGTGCATATCGCCATCAATCTTTCGGGGAATTCCCTAAACGATGACAAGCTCGTGGATTTCATTAAATCTGAATTACAAAGTTCTACTATCGATCCACAGAAAGTCTGTTTTGAAATTACCGAAACCGCTGCTATCAGCAATCTCTCGCAGGCGAGTCACTTGATTAACGAACTCAAATCACTCGGTTGCTTCTTTGCATTGGATGATTTTGGTAGCGGGCTTTCATCTTTTACTTACCTGAAGAATTTACCTGTTGACTATCTGAAAATCGACGGCAGCTTCGTTACCGACATGGCGGACGATACAATAGATTACGCCATGGTCGAAGCAATTAATCAGCTGGGCCATGTAATGGGTATAGGTACTATCGCGGAATGCGCGGAAAGTGAAGAAGTGGTTGATCATTTGCGGAAACTGGGCGTGGATTTCGCTCAGGGTTATGCCATGGGCTCACCCATTCCCATGGATGGACTGAAACTCCTTCATTAGCCATTAATTATGAGCGCACAGCCCAAACATAAAAAGGAACCGCATCTCGACAAGGTCGAATCGCTCAGGCATCGACTGGAAAATCTTTATCACGACGCGCGCAAGAACGAACAGATTCTGAAAAAGTTTCAGCAACTCGAGTTACGCTTACTTAGCTGTAGTTCATTAGTAGAGCTAATGCAGATAATTACCCATCAAAGTCGTTCAACCTTTGGCTGGGATACACTTACCATAATTCTGCATGATAAGGACCACCAAATTTATAAATTACTGAAAGACGCTGGAGAAGATCCAGATCGCTACGAATCACTGATGTTACTCCCGGACACAACGCATTTGCGCGAAGTATTTGGAAGCATGAGAAAACCTATTCTTGGTCCATTTGATCCAGCCAAACACCGCCCGCTTTTTCTATCCAGTCAAAAGTATCCGCGCACTGTGGCTTTACTGCCACTGCAGCGCAACAGTTTTATGATGGGCAGTTTGAATCTGGGCAGTTACAAGGCTGACCGGTTTCAAAAAAATAATGCGACGGATTTTTTGCAGCATCTCGCTGCAGTACTGGCCACATGTCTGCACACGGCTATCGCACATGAAAAACTGAAACAGGCGGGTCTGACCGACGCGCTCACCGGAATCAACAACCGACGCTTCTTTGATCAACGACTGCCAGAAGAAATCTCAAGAAACATGCGCCTGGAATCCAGCTTAAGCTGTCTGTTTATCGATATTGATCATTTTAAAGTGATCAATGACAGCTTCGGTCACGATGTTGGCGATCTGGTGCTAAGAAAAGTTGCCGAATTACTTCGCGCTCAACTGCGCTCTATTGATGTTGTCGCACGTTATGGTGGTGAAGAATTTGCGATTCTGCTGGGACAAAGTGGACGGGAAAAAGCTATTGAAATTGCCGAACGGATTCGCAGCATTATTGCGGCTACAACATTCAAGGAAAACCATGCAGAGGCCAACATCACTGTATCCGTCGGAGTCTCCACCATTGACTTCGAAACTACGTCGAGTGAAGACACTAAATCGATTGGCCGAAACTTACTTCAACAGGCAGACAAAGCCCTCTATCAGGCCAAGCAGAAAGGTCGCGATCGAGTCATTTTCCTGGCCCATTAATAATGGCGATAACTTGCGAAAACAATGTTATCCAATACTGCCATGAACAACGCCAAAACTACAAAGTTCATGCGAATAATCGTATGCTATATTTATTGTTCTAATGCGCCAAAATAATGGGTACCAATAAATCTGGTAAAACAATTCAGAATTGCGCACTCATTAGACATTAAACATCGGCTATGCTCAAATGGGCTCTTGAAATTTGATTCAGGCATGTCCATGCAAAAAGTTTTTATTTTCATGCTTACCACGTTCGCGTTAATTGGCTGCCTGCCAAACGGCTCACAGCCTGCGGCTGCTCCCAGCAAACAGGAACTCGACAAGGCATTGGCCGACGCACTCGAAAATCCGAGAGTCTTTCAGTCTGAAATCAAGGACACCTGCACCAAGTTTCGCCCCATGCTGCTGGAAGTTGCAGAAACCATAAATATGGGCTCGCGAATCTGGAACGCAGGTGGCGCACCTATCACATTACGATTATATGAAGGCGTGACTTATCGAGTTTTATATGAATTAGGTGATGAGTGCCCACAATTATCCCATGCTTTCCAGGGAGGACTTAACCGGGCAGCAGAAAAAGAAACTATCAATGAGAAAGGCCGTGTACTTCGAAGTACGCTGGACTTAATTATGGGTGGGACACCGACAAAACCACCGGGCGCCTAATATCTGGTTATCCTTTATATCCATCAATTTCTAACCAGCCAAACGCATACTGCAATTTCAATTCGCTAATATTTCGCTCACTCGCTTTAACATTGCTTTTTTCGCCCCAAAGATCATATGAATAAGGACGAAATTTATCGCGTGCCGCAACGCAATATTGAAGACTTCAGCTTCGACAAATCGGTTAGTGATGCGTTTGAAGATATGATCGACCGCTCTGTACCGGGATACCGAACGCTAATCGCCAACCTCGGACCTATAGCCGATTATTTCGTACGACCAAATACAAATTGTTACGATCTGGGCTGCTCTCATGGAGCCGCTGCGTTATCCATTGCTCAGGCCATCTCCAGCAAAAATGTAAAAATCCATGCAATCGACAACGCACCAGCAATGATCGAAAAATGCAACAAGAATGTAAAGAAACAAAATGCATCTTCAATCATTCAAATAAAAAATGATGATGTGTGCAACATACCCATTGAGAATGCGTCATTTGTTATTTTAAATCTTACCCTGCAATTCATCCCCATCCATCAGCGAGACCGGGTACTGCAAAAAATTTTCCAGGGCCTTAATAAAGGCGGCGCCTGCATTCTGACTGAAAAAGTTATCCTGCAAGATAAAAACACAGATGAATTATTTCAATCACTATATGAAAAATTTAAATCAGCCAATCATTACAGTGAACTTGAAATCAGCCAGAAGCGCAAGGCATTGGAAAATGTCCTGCTTCGTGAGTCGGTTGAAGCCCATACAAAGCGCTTAAAAGACGCTGGATTTACACAAGTCGACACCTGGTTTCAATGCCTGAACTTTATTTCTTTTCTTGCCATAAAATGAAGATTGAGTGGTATACATCATTTTTTGAATCACTAGACACTACAAAAGATTCAGAATGGATTTCAGAGCTTGGCAAAAAACTAAGCGATACATTCACCAACCCACGACATGGTGACTTCTCGAAGTGGCAAAACGCGGTAAACCAGTTGTCGAGCATTCAAACCGATTACTTCAACTTTTCCGATTCAATCATTCAAATCGGCAATGAAAAGGAACTCAGCAATAAACAAGCGGGTAAACTTTTACCTGCGTTACAAGTCTTGCGTCCTTGGCGAAAAGGCCCATTTAACTTTTTTGGAAACTTTATTGATTCCGAGTGGCAAAGCAACAAAAAATGGGATCGCTTACAACCAAACCTGCCAGATTTGAGAAACAAAAATATTCTTGATATAGGTTGTGGAAACGGCTATTACATGCTGCGCATGCTCGGCGCAGGTGCATCCAAAGTAATCGGCCTGGATCCAGGCCTTCTGTTTCTAGCGCAATTTCACGCGCTGACACATTGCATTGATAAGCCCGTCCAATCCTTCTTGCTGCCATTTGGAATAGAGGAGATCCCACCACAACTCAGAGATTTTGATTGCGTGTTCTCAATGGGTGTCTTGTATCATCGACGCCATCCACTCGAGCACATTCGTCAGCTTTATCAGCTTACGAAAACGGGAGGATCGATATTTCTAGAAACACTAATTACTGATGATGCTGAATCCAGCGAGCTTAACCCCGTGGAGCGATATGCAGGCATGCGCAATGTCTGGAATATTCCCAGCCCGCCAAGGGTACACGAGTGGCTAACAGAATCCGGGTTTGTTGATTGCCACTTGCTAAATACTAGTTTCACATCCGTGCAGGAACAACGTTCCACCAAATGGATGCCAGGTTTTTCATTACGCCAGTTTCTGGATCCCGCCGATCCAACGAAAACTGTTGAAGGCTATCCGGCACCACTGAGGGCAATCTTTTCTGCCCGAAAACCGTAAGGTACAACGCCATCCCGGGCGCACTATAATTGGGCGCTAGCGACCGATGATGCGGTTTGCACAATGGGATGGCATACTGCACCTTTCTAGCGCACAAACCCGAGGAGACATTCGAGATGAAGCTAGTCACATCAATAATAAAACCATTCAAACTGGATGACGTACGCGAAGCGCTTACCGAACAAGGAATTCAGGGCCTTACAGTAACCGAGGTAAAAGGATTCGGTCGGCAAAAAGGACACACGGAACTATACCGTGGCGCAGAATATGTCATCGATTTTTTGCCAAAAATTAAAATTGAGGTGGCGGTGCCTGAAGAGCGTGTCGATCAGATCATAGATGCAATCACCCGCACCGCTAATACCGGAAAGATTGGTGACGGCAAAATTTTTGTTACTAATATTGAGCAAGCGATTCGCATTCGAACAGGCGAGACTGGAAAAGACGCTTTATAAGGAGAGCATGAATGAGAATTTTTAATAATAAACAATATTTACTACTCGCTATACTGGCATGCTCGCCTGCCATTGTAAGCGCGGATCAACTCGATGGAGGTGATACAGCCTGGTTGCTGACATCCACCGCTCTCGTTTTGTTTATGACTATTCCGGGCTTATCTCTTTTTTACGCGGGACTGGTTCGTAGTAAAAACGTATTGTCGGTGTTGATGCAGTGTTTTTCGATCACATGCCTTGCTACCGTATTGTGGTTTCTATTGGGATACAGTATGAGCTTCTCCGATGGTGGCGTACTTAACCAATGGGTGGGCGGCATGAGTAACGCGTTCCTGGCAGAACTTACGCGCGAGAGTATATCCGGCACCATCCCTGAATCTGTTTTTGTCATGTTTCAGTTAACGTTTGCCATCATTACACCAGCCCTGGTGATCGGCGCATTTGCCGAACGCATGCGTTTTTCTGCCATGCTCTGGTTTACCATTATCTGGTCCATTCTGATTTACTTCCCGGTTTGCCACTGGGTATGGGGTGGCGGCTGGCTGGCAGACAAAGGTGTGCTGGATTTTGCCGGCGGACTGGTCGTTCATATCACCGCAGGTGTTGGCGCTGTTGTCGCAGCACTGGTCATGGGTACGCGCAACGGATTCCCGAACACACCACTGCCACCACACAATCTGGCGATGACTGTCACCGGAGCAGGTATGCTTTGGGTAGGCTGGTTTGGCTTTAATGGTGGAAGTGCGGTCGCCGCGAATGGCGATGCCGGCATGGCCATGCTGGTCACTCACATCAGTGCCGCACTGGCATCGCTGACCTGGATGTTCCTGGAGTGGATCAAGTACGGCAAACCCAGTGTGCTGGGTATAGTAACCGGCATGGTAGCAGGACTGGGAAGCATCACCCCTGCTTCCGGATTCGTTGGCCCCATGGGTGCCATTGTAATCGGAATTACTGCAGGTACGGTGTGCTTTTTCGCGACCAACTTTATGAAACGTACCTTGAAGATCGATGACTCACTTGACGTATTTCCCGTCCATGGCGTCGGCGGAATCATCGGCACGATCCTCGCCGGTGTGTTTGTTGCCAGCCAGTTTGGCGGCACAGGTCTGGCGGAAGGAACTTCGATCGGCAATCAGGTCGGCGTACAGATACTGGCAGTAGTTGCAGTAATCGTATGGACTGCAATTGGCAGTTATATTGCTCTAAAAGCAGCCGATCTAATCAGCGGATTGCGTGTTACTGATGAAGAAGAACGCAACGGCCTGGATATCACACAGCATGAAGAGAAAGGCTATAATCTGTAATCTTTACTCAATTAAACTTCATCCCAGTAGAAAGACGGTCTTTGACCGTCTTTCTCGTTTTCGATCAGCTGATTTTCCCAAAATTTCCTAAAGCCTTAATGTTATTATTCAGGCTAGACCTTTACCCTGCCATCGCATAGTGGAATCAACTAACCAACAAAGGAATGCCCCGCTAACAATCTCTTCATCAGATCATCACATTGATGAAAAAAAGATATGCAAGCATGCAAAGGTCGTTGTAAACAAGCTATTAAAAGCCGGTTACCAAGCCTATCTGGTTGGCGGGTGTGTTCGCGATTTACTATTAGACATTACCCCAAAAGACTTTGATGTTGCCACCAACGCACATCCTTCAGAAATATGTGATCTGTTCGATAACAGTCGCCTGATTGGAAGGAGATTTCGAATCGTACATGTATATTTCAACCGCGAGTACATAGAAGTATCCACGTTTCGAGCCCTGGTAAACGAAAATAACTCAGATTCTGCAACGGAAATCACGAACGGTCGAATTATCAGAGATAATACCTTTGGCAGCATAGAAGAAGATGCGCTTCGACGCGACTTCACGGTGAATGCCATGTATTACGATTTGAAAACCTCCACCGTACTGGATTTCAGTGGAGGCATGCAGGACATCGCAGAAAAGTCGTTGCGCATGATTGGTCTGCCGGAATCCCGTTACGTCGAAGATCCGGTCCGCATGCTCCGCGCGGTACGCTTTCAATCCAAACTTGATCTAACAATTGAAAAGAGCACAGCAGCGCCTATACAAACATCAGCACATTTATTGCGTGAGGTATCAGCCGCACGATTATTTGATGAAGTCATAAAGCTTTTCCATAGTGGCCACGCATTGCAATGCTTTCATGAACTCGAGCGGTTTAAACTGTTTGAATCGCTTTTCCCTTTAACCCAAAAATTCCTTGCATCAGATGATGAATTCAGGGAATTCATTTATGCCGCATTACGCAATACTGACACCCGTATCGCCAGCGGCAAATCGGTTAATCCGGCTTTTATTTTTGCAGTATTTCTATGGAGACCCTATCAACAGTTACTTCAGCAGTATGAAAGAAAAAAAATCCCATACGGCGAGGGTTCCTGGGAAGCGGGCCGAACCACCGTACTTAATCAGTCGTCCTCCATATCGATTCCCAAACGATTCTCCATCATGATTTGCGAAATCTGGAAACTGCAGAATCGATTTTCGCGAAAGCAAGGGCGTAAAGTTCATCAATTCATGCAGCACCCAAGATTCCGCGCAGCGTACGATTTCATGTGTCTACGCGCGCAGGTGGGTGAACTTGATAGCAAGGAATGTGAATGGTGGACACAAATCCAATCAGCCTCACCAGAAGAACAAAGCAAAATGCTTAATCAGCGTAATACTTCCCGAAATAAAAAGAAGCGCAGGCAAAAAACAAACCAGAATAATCAACACTGATGCTGAATCACGTTCAAATCGATGCATATATCGGCCTAGGCAGTAATCTTCAGAACCCGGTACAGCAAATAGTAACGGCGATAGAAGAACTGGATCGACTGCCATTCACCACACTGCATGCCTATTCCAGCTTGTATCTGAGTCGCCCGATGGGACCTAGCGATCAGCCTGCATATATTAATGCGGTTGCATGGTTGAAGACGCGGCTGGATGCGCCCACACTTCTTAGCGAATTGCATAGCATTGAGAACCATCATGGCCGCAATCGCAGTACAGAACGTTGGGGACCACGCACATTGGATTTGGATATTCTCGTGTATGGCAATAATTTTCTTTCAAGTCAAGATCTTACTATTCCTCATCCTGGAGTAAAATGGAGGGAGTTTGTACTTTACCCATTGCACGAAATAAACAAAAACCTCATTATTCCCGGGCTCGGAACCGTGCATCGACTCAAGCAGGGGTGCCAGTCCAAAGGATTGATCAGACTACATTTATAATATGCAAAGCCCATTACCCAATTATATTGTTATTGAGGGGCCTATCGGCGTCGGCAAATCCAGCCTGGCCTCCCGTCTGGCACAAGACTTCGAATCCGAATTAATATTGGAGGAAATCGAGGAAAATCCATTTCTGGAACAATTTTATCAGCGACCACGTGAAGCAGCACTTTCAACCCAGCTGTTTTTCTTAATGCATCGCACCAAGCAGATCCAGCGGTTGCGACAAGGAAGTATTTTCTCACATTCCAAAGTGTCGGATTACTTAATCGAAAAAGACCAGTTATTTGCACAAGTAACGCTTTCACCCACCGAATATGATCTGTATTTGCAGGTCTATGAGCACTTAATGATTGAATCGCCAAAACCAGACCTGGTGGTATACCTTCAGGCACCGGTAACAACTCTACTTGACCGTATTCGCAAACGTGGCCGGAATTTTGAACGGTTAATTGAAGCCAGTTATCTCGAACAACTAAATGAAGCCTATGCAGAATTCTTTTACCATTATCAGGATGCACCATTGCTGATTGTTAATGCCAGCGATATTGATTTCATAAATAATGATCGGGACTACGAACAATTAAAATCACAAATCCTGAACACCTCAAGCGGTCGACATTACTTTAACCCGCTTCCTTTTGTAAGCTGATCCAGCGATGAGCGCTCAACAGAATATCGGTGTCACAATTAACGGCCTGCAGGAAATGCGGCGGCGGCGCGAAAAAATTGCCTGCCTTACGGCGTACGATGCCGCTTTTGCAAAAGTACTGGATGAAAATGGCATCGACATTATCCTGGTTGGTGATTCACTCGGAATGGTGATCCAGGGAAACTCTTCCACTGTTTCCGTCACCATGGAAGACATGATTTATCACACCCGATGCGTGAGCAGCGCAAGTAACCATGCGCTGGTTATTTCGGATATGCCATTTATGAGTTACAGCAACATTGACAATGCCTTGCAAAACGCCACGTTATTGATGCAGGAGGGTGGGGCTCAGATGATAAAGCTGGAAGCCACACAGCGACAAACGGAAATTGTTGCGGAATTGAGTGCCTGCGGAATTCCCGTTTGCGCACATTTGGGATTGCGCCCTCAGTATATTCACAAACTGGGAGGCTATCAGATCCAGGGAACCGATAATGACTCCGCAAACGAAATTACAAGCGCCAGCGTATCGCTGGAAAATGCAGGCGCAGACATCCTCCTTGTCGAATGTATACCCGCGTCACTAGCCGCACAGATTACCAACACGGTCGGCATCCCTGTAATTGGTATTGGTTCAGGTAGTGATTGTGATGGCCAAATTCTGGTTCTGCAGGATATTCTTGGAATTACTCCTGGGAAAACACCTCCATTCGCAAAAAACTATATGTATTGCGGTACAATTCAAAAAGCAGTGCAACAGTTCGTTGACGAAGTAAAGTCCGGTAAATTTCCTGGTAAATAAGTACCAGCTTAAACATCATGAATGTTATTTCCGAACTCGCGCAGATGCGCGCTCAAGTCAATCAATGGCGAAAGAACAATGAATCAATAGCCCTCGTCCCAACGATGGGACATCTGCATGCCGGTCATTGCTCGCTGATTGAACTTGCACAGACCCGGGCTCAACATGTTGTTGTCACAATTTTCATCAATCCCCTACAGTTCAATCAGAAAGAAGACCTGGAACGTTATCCGCGCACACTATCATCGGATTTAAAAAAATTGAACACAATGAAGGTGGACACTATATTCACCCCGGCAGACGTTGATCTCTATCCACAAGGCACCGAACTTGCCCCCCGTATTCATGTTCCCGAGCTAAGCGAAATTTTTTGTGGCGAGTTTCGACCTGGCCACTTTTCAGGAGTCTGTACAATCGTGGCCAAATTGTTCAATTTAGTTTGCCCCGACATTGCTGTATTTGGTAGCAAGGATTACCAGCAGTTATTGATCATCAGACGCATGACAGAAAGTCTTAACTTTGAAATTAACATCGTTTCCGGCAATACCATTCGCGAACCGGATGGCCTCGCGCTAAGTTCGCGCAACGCACTACTCACTCCTGAGCAACGCGCACTGGCACCACATTTATATCAAACCCTGCTGGAAATACAGCAGGGTTTTTCTATCAGCACCATCGAGCCGTTGGAAAATGCAGCGAAAAAAACGCTGGATTCGCTTGGAATACAAACAGAATATGTGGCTATCCGGGACGCAGAAAATCTGCGGGACATTACTCAAGCCACTGATAATATTGTGGTTTTAGCTGCCGTTTGGCTAGGATCCGTGCGTCTTATAGACAATATACTTTTCCCCCGACCCTAATTGTGTATACTTGGAATCAGTTGTCATATCTGAAATTTATGGAGAATAAACAATGGCTTGGTTTGTAGTAGGACTAGTTGTTTTGGCTGTGGTTATTAATATTGCAGCCCAGTTAAATCTTTTCACACACCTGAAAAACGGCACGATTTACCGTTAATCTCTCTGTTTTCCAAAAAAGCGGGCGTGATGCCCGCTTTTTTTATTTTTTTAGTGGTCGCACTCAGATGCAGACAACATTGAATTAACCATCCTCTGCCCATTCTATTTGCATAAAAATAAATTCAAGATCAATGCCTAGCGCATTAAAACAAGACTCCGGGTATTTCTGGCAAGACAATCAATGCACAGGAAGTGAGCAGATAATCGATCGACACACCCAACCACTTGGCAACCATTTAAGGCAATAGCCGAGTCCGTAGTTTTTCACTGCTAGCTCACTCATCTGAATCGCCGCTCCCAAGATCAGCGGGAATGAGCTAACCGGCACACATTCCCGGCCCAAACCATATTATGCTGGCGTGCTAACTCATGTTAACCTGACTAAAATATTTATAATAACGCGATCCATTTCCACACATACTGTTGCTGTCTACCCCCGCTTAATGATCACCACCGAATGGAAAAAGCTTGAGAACCACGCTTCACTGATGCGCGATG
>CAJIBE010000052.1_pt1 | contig 32811 bp, 30 predicted proteins | sample 9199301 | NCBI WGS metagenome assembly CAJIBE01 (sample SAMEA7708291, study PRJEB35096) | sediment metagenome | biome: marine neritic benthic zone biome [ENVO:01000025]; feature: sediment [ENVO:00002007]; material: shallow marine sediment [ENVO:03000034] sea grass bed [ENVO_01000059] ... | reverse complement strand
TCAGCGAATATGGTCCAGTAGAGGAGGTGCCTTTAAATAAACTTAAGCAGGTATCTGCTCGGCATCTTTCTCATGCCTGGCATGTTGCTCCTCATGTAACACAATTTGACGAAGCCGATATAACGGATCTGGAAAAAGCGCGAAAAATAATTAAGCCTGACTTAGAGGCTCAGGGAATAAAGCTGACGATACTACCTTTTATTATTAAGGCACTTGTAAAATGTTTAATCAAGTATCCGGATTTCAATAGCTCAATTAATCTCGAAACCAATGTATTAATACGTAAAAATTATTACAATATTGGGATAGCAGTTGATACACCTAGGGGATTGGTAGTCCCTGTAATAAACGACATAGATAAGAAGAAAATCCCAGAAGTAGCTACGAATTTATATGAGGTAAGTACTCTGGCACGAGAAAGCAAGTTAACGCCTAAAAATATGCGGGGAGGATGTATGAGTGTATCCAGCATTGGCGCAATAGGTGGAAAGCATTTCACTCCAATCATTAATTATCCGGAAGTTGCAATATTAGGGGTATCAAGGGCGGATAATAAAATTGTTAAAGCAAATGGTAAGTTTGAAGAAAGACTAATGTTGCCACTTTCATTAAGCTATGATCATCGAGCGATTGATGGTGTTGCTGCAGTGAGGTTTATAACGTCGCTAAAAAATTATTTGAGTGACCCGTGGTCACTAATGTTATAGCGCTAATTGTAAGTTTAGGCTCGCGCAACGATAGCGATTAATAAAATTATAATAGTGGTTGCAGCAAATAAAAAATATCCATTAATAAATTTTTTGCAGGAACTCTGTTCTTCAATCATGCCCTGCATTTCTACTTGCTTTTGATTGACTTTTTGTAATTGTCCATCAATATTCCTTAATTGAATATTAGGATTAACAACTGTTTCTTCAAAATTTTCCATTGTTCGATCTAATCGTGTTCGTCAGTGTAATATACTAATTCCTGTTTTAAATAGACGTCCCTGTCCAAATACTCCCTGCAAGTAATATTTAATAAAAATACCAGCAATAATTATGTTGATCGGTTCACACTTCATGTTGAAGTAACGTTCATTCACGATTTATTATTGAAATCTTGCTGGATTTCTCAATTAATCGATAATCCAGCGATGAAAGGTTATATTTACGGATGAACGGCCCCGTTGCAGTTAATAGTTACGTAAATGTTGTCTATATTTACAAATAATGGACTAAATTACCGACATATTGCATCTTGCAGTTGAAACATATTGAATGTGGCAGTATTAATTTTATTCTAAATTTATTGTACCTGTAATCTCGGTTGTTAAATTGAGAGACGCTATTGACAGGGTCATCGTAGCCTCTAACGATTCGTTTTCAGAGATTAAGCCTGACTTAACTGCTTGATGTACTGATTGCTCAATCTCTCTTTGGGAAGTAATGCCGACCTTTTTTAAAAATTTTCTTAACTCAATATTAAATTTATCTTCATTCATGATGGACCACTCCAGTGATATAAAACATTAATAAATGTAAGTTTAACTAAGTTCTAATGGTGTTCCGATTGTAACGCTGATTTATCCCGAGCTGAATGTAATCCAGTTTGGGCCAGGTAAGTTTAAAACACCAAAACAATCCAACTTGCTATAAACGTTGAACGTAAAGAAAATTATGGTGCCGGTTTAAAGCGAAGAGTTATCTTTTAGAGTGGAATTGTATTCAAGGTTCCAAAGCTTACAGATCTGCGAAAATTGTTTATTTCTGCTTGGCGGAATATTACTTTCAATCTTAATGTTATGTAGATCAGGGGCTGGGATAGAATTAAATTCAGTTTCTGTTGGAATTTCATTAGAGCAATCCATATCATCATTCCTTACGCCTTTACCCTGCTCTAGCTCTTCTGGTTCTATTTCAATGTCAGGGGTGGTCTCAGTAGCAAATTTTACCTCTTCATCAATACTGGTAGGTTGAAGTTCGCCCGCTAAGACCCTGGCAAAATAGGTACTTCGATTAAAAGCTAATAGCCTACTATCACCTAATTTTAAATCGGATAATGCCAATTTTTTAATTAATTGTTCGAAGGATTGATCAATTGATCCAGATTCTTTGAATAGCTCTATACTGCAATCAGAAAGATGATTTAGAACGTGAAAAACCAATACTTCATCAAGCTGGACAATTTTTGATTTGTATTCCTTGTCAAGTAACAAGAAAAGACAGCATAGTTTGTTTTGGGCTAGTTTATCCCCGCGTTCCGACTGGCTTAAATAGCTTAATGCTTGACGACTCAATGAATTCAATGTTCGATTCCCTTCTTCTGTATAAACCCATACTTATTGTGGCGCATCAAATTATTCTGATTACGCCTTTATAGTTATACTTTAAATGGTATTGCTCGAACTTAATTTTGGCTGTGAAGCAAGTCCCAAATCAGTGAGGAACAGAAAATAGCAAGGAATATAGTGAGCATTCCTAAATTTAGAAGGCACGTTAAGGAAAGAGCATTCTCTCCTATAACTAATTGTTGGGAAAGTAGATTTGTTAGCTTAACTCATTGCAGAGCGCTTCAAATTCGGAGGTATATTTGTCTTCCTTCTCTCTCAGTATTTTTATAAGCTTCTCAAGTTTCGCCTTAACATTTTTTCTATCGGATTCTGAAGGCGCGATACAATCCTCATACTCAAAGTAGCTCTCTAATGTATCTTGAATCAATAGACCAAGCTGGATGTCTTCTTGTTTTGGTACTGGCTTATCCATCTCAATCACCCCTTCAAAATCTAAATCGCGATGTTAATTTGTCATGAAAGTTCAGGTAAATATGAGATAGATTTCTAATTTTGTGACCATGATTAGCCTCTCCATTTGGTTTTTTTTAATTAGCATTCTTTGTGAAATTTGTTAAAAACGTGCGACGTTGTGTGTAATGTACGAACAAATAAATAGTTATCTAATTCTTCCAAATTGTAATCATTGGATAAGCAAATTCCCTCGGTAAGATGAAGGGAAGTATAATTGGAACCCGCATTCATAATTAACTTAAAAAAAGGTAATGCGTCCCATATTTAACTAGATTAACTTGAATATATTTGCCTTTCCGATGCAAGCTGGCACCTATCGATGGCGTGACTTTTATTGGGAGGGAGCATGAAATCCAATAGACCAAAGTTAAAAAAGAATCGCGGATACAACACGATATATCTAATAAAAAAAATTGGTGACGGTTTAGCAAAGCAACATGAAGAATCAGAAACCGATCATCGAAGACCCCCGAAACCAACGAATTGAGCACAATTTAGTTACGTTTAACTATAGAACGAACTATCGCAATCTTATCGAGGTGGCAATTTCTGATGCCACTATGATGTTCTCATGCCGTAATTAAAGCTGCTTTTCTAGCTATATATTTCTATATAGTGCTCGACGTTAATCCGCTATAAAGTTACGAAGTAAGTATTTTTATAACTCATCGCTGTTTAATAGCAATTATTTTGAACCTAGCTATCTGGCATCTTGGCCCAGTGACCGCTCAACCGCATATATAGACCACTTATCTTTTATTCACTTATACATGGATATTTGTGGTTCTCCATTGTGATCATTACCCCAGCAATTAACGCTATAAGCAGTAAGTTCTATCTCTATGTAGGACGTTAGAGGTTTAGCTTGCACCGTACGCTAATAACGATTCACTCTAATGGAGTGTTGGTTCAATTATTAATGCCGTATGGCATTTACTGAATGAGGAGTCGATGATGCAAAGGATCGCATTGATACGTATGCTAGGCGCATCGTTAGCTATCGCTATACCAGTTTTCATATTCAGAGAATTTTACTTTCTTTCTCTTGCCTGTATTTTAGGTAGTACATACTGTGTAGTTAGAGGTGGCCAAATTAAAGATAGGTATGCAGCCAATATTGCCAAGCAGTTCGAATCATTTTAGAAACTGGTTAGCACCCAATGACTGGGTGTTAAAAAAGTAGCTATGATTTTTTTACTCTCTCTATGCCACCAGCTTACGTAAAGAAATTGTAGAATCCTTCGTGACTATCTCTTTGCGTGTACCACCCATACTTAAGGATGGTGCCGGAGATAGGAATCGAACCTACGACCTACTATTTACGAAACAGTTGCTCTACCGACTGAGCTACTCCGGCAATTCGACAGAAATTCTAAAATTAGGATTTTCGCAAACGAATTATAACGTCTACGTCCTCTAGGACTGTACCTTTTGGCAGGTCGGGCAGTTGTTCTATTTTCACTTGATCAGCTTCGATATCCTCCAGTGTGCTGGAGTCCATATGATAAAGATGGTGATGTTTTTCCAGGTTTGTATCGTAAAAGATCTTATTTGGATCAATGATGACTTCATGCAGCAGACCCTTGGCAGCGAACAATCCCAGCGTGTTATATACCGTTGCCTTCGAAACCTCTTCCTTGTCCCGATTTACCATGCTTAATACCTGTTCAGCTGATACATGCTGAGCTTTAGCAAATAATACTTCTCCGATTCGTATGCGTTGATGAGTTGGGGTAATACCACAATCTCGTAAACGATTAACGATTTCGACGCGAAAATGTGAAGGTGACGAATTCATGGCGGCATTATAACCAGAATTTAGAATAAGTCTATTTTAAGTCTTCGCAGGCAAAACCTGATGATGAGCCTGACTCGGGCCCGTAGATTTTATAATTCTGGAATGAATTATGCCGAGCGCCGTAAAATTTTTTTCAGCTTTGCCTTAATGCCGAGTGATTCGAGTACATTACCTATGGAGGTAGAAATAAAGTTTAGTGCAACCTGCCCATAAACCAGGGCCATATTTTTCGCACTCTTATTTAGCCAGTAAATATTTGCACAATAGATGCTTTCAGTGCCGAACGTACGCTTTTGTTGCCCCTCTCCCTCAGTGAAGTCGAGGTATTTAAATTTTCCTTCATTGGTCAAATATTGTAAAGCGAGCCAATGTAATACGGTTCCGGGAGATGTCTTTGATTCATCTGGATCGTAGCCCAGATATCGATAGACTAGGGTATCTCCGGCTGCATCGAGCAACAGATAGGAAACTGGGCGATTCTCTCTGAATAATAAAAATGCGCGTACTTTATCTTGCGCGGCTATGCGTAAAACATCGGACCGATATTCTTCATCCGTCGGCAAGCCGGCATCGAGCAACTTAGTTTGATAGGTTTTTTCAGTCAGCTGACTCGCATATTGAAGAAAATCTTCTATTTCTTCCGGAGTAGTATAAATACGAAAATCAATGTCTCCACCGCATAGCTTGGCAAATTTATTGACCTTGCGTTGCAACCCCGAACGCGTTTTTGACTTGAATGATTGTTTATACTCATCAAAGCTTTGGTCGAGTCGTGTGTAAAAGCGATTGTAGCGTTCCGGAATATAAACGATCAGGTCGTTGGCTATTTGAAGGGTTTTTGCTTCTTTATGAATGCGGGCCCCCCAGGCTACGTACCCATCCAGACTGTGTTTGGTTTCGTCCTGAGGAAGTGCGGAGAAATCAATCGGATCACAAGGTGGATTGTTTAACCCTACCTCGCACATCAGCATGGACAATTTTGCTCTGAGCAACGTCTTGTCGCTAAGCTGAAAATTTAAAGTTTGCTGAGAATGATGCCAGGGATTTATATACTCAATAGCCTGTGTACTCATGTTCTATATGAAGTCACTGATAAATAAGCAGGTTACCGTTTATATCTCTATACGTCCGTTCTTGCGTCACACTATTTGACACTAAAACAAGTGCTAAGGATTGGAGACTGCCTTAGGCAGGTACGTTGTATTTTGAACTTCCTTGTCAGACCGTAGTATCCAGTCGGCGATCATTTCAGCTGATTTCGGGGCCATGGCGACACCGTATCGGAAATGTCCACAGTTGTAGTAGAGGCCCTGAATCTGAGGGTCTGGGCCAATCGTTGGAACATTATCTATAGATCCGGGACGTAACCCAGACCAGTGTTGGGTTACGTCACAGTGCTTAAGCGATGGTAACAAGTGAACTGATTTTTCCCTGAGTTCATCCAATGCCTTTTTGGTCACTGACTTGTCAAATCCTACGTCTTCCAATGTACTTCCGGCGAGAATGAGTCCGTCTTTACGCGGAATGAGGTAATGGCCATTGTCGAAAATAATAGTAGTCAGGCCAATGTTTTTCCCATCGAACGCCAGCATTTGCCCGCGTATAGGAACAACGGGCGGGGTTACAATCGTTTGTTCACTACACTGCAATTGCTGCGTCCAGGCACCAGTGGCCCATACCAGATTCTCGGTTGCGAACTGACCCCGTGTGGTGACCAGCCCTACAATTTGTCCATTGGTAATTTTGCATTCCAATACCTCTGTTTCAGGCATTAATTTGACTCCGCGCGAAGTCAGGGAGGCTACGAGACTATTGATAAGAGCAGGGGTCCTGATTTGTGCGATACCCGGCAGATACAGGCAGGGTCGTAAGGGCTCCGGCCGTAAATGGGCTCGAACATGCGGCTCATTAGAATAAGTCAATTTATTCTGCATACACCAGTGTTCTGCAGCAGAGAGATCTTCGACATTCAAGGCGGTGAGACCACAGGACCAATGTTCAACATCAATGCCCGTTTCCTGAAGCAAACGATTAGCCAAGTCCCCGTAATCCTTGGCCGCGTTCTGTGTAAGTGAATTGACCGTATGTTCGTACTGCCAGGGCAGCAAAGACGTCAAAATTCCACCTGCAGCCCATGAGCTTTCCCGGCCAATTGAACCACGCTCGATAATCGTACTGTTTATGCCACGTTCCGCCAATACGTGAGCGGTATACAGGCCGATAATACCGCCACCGGCAATGACTAGTTCAGGATGCATTGGATCATTCAATTAATAAGAAAATTAATAAGCCTGTCCATAATTACCTTCAAAATTCAAACATTCCATTCGTAAAACATTGTTAAATTTCATTGACATCTACTGTAATTAATAAATGACTCAGTGATAATAGCCTAATCCCATCGGAAGGATAAACAGGGAACTGTTCCAATGATTACTGCAAGAGAGTTTAATAAAGAAATCATCCCAAAGAGGCTGACAGATTTACGATCACCAGTGAAAGAACGCGCCAACTTGCTGGTGGATCTAAGTGTAATGTCCCGGCAAGTTGGATATGCAATCAGTAAAAAAGTATCTGCTCATGGTGTGAATTATAATTTGTGGCAAGTGTTGGTGACTTTGTGGGGTGAATACGCGGTTACACCCGCAGCCGTTGCACAGCATTTGCAGGTTGAACCGGCTACGATCAGCCGCTATCTGGATCAACTGGAATCTCTTGAATATATTACACGAGAGCGAAGTAAAACAGATCGTCGCGTAGTGGAAATTGTTCTAACGTCGAAAGGAACTAAGGTTGTTAAAATCGGCTTGAATGAGTTGAACGAGCTAGGCAAAAATCTTTAGTAATACCAGGATCATCCCCGATCTTTAGGCAATATCCCCCTTCAATAACCTTAAAGGCGTAGCCTGGCCAATCCCAGATTTGGGTGACCTTATTGGTATGGCCGGTACCACTTTTAAGAGTTTCTGCACAGCACAACTATTGCTGCAAAGCTATACTAAGTAAAAATCATCCAGCAATTTACCAAATAACCTGAAACTTGCCAGTAAAAGTGATACTGGGCAAATTGCAGCACAACCACTTTATTATGAGTACGACTAAGCCTCCTTTAATCGCGCATATTCTTTATCGTTTTGATGTGGGAGGTCTGGAGAACGGTGTCGTCAATCTAATTAATCGGATGCCGGCTGATCGTTATCGTCATGCTGTTATATCTCTTACTGATGCCACCGATTTCAAGAATAGGCTGGATAATCCCGAGGTTGAGATTTACTGTCTAAACAAAAAAGCGGGGCAGGATCCTGCCTATTTATTTCGATTGTGGAAGTTATTGCGTAAATTAAAGCCAGCAATTACGCACACGCGTAATTTAGCTGCATTAGAAACTGTTGTGGTTGCATTGTTAGCCGGAGTGCATCGAAGAGTTCACAGTGAACATGGCTGGGGAATGGCGGACTTGCATGGTGCAAACCAGAAGTACCGGATTTTGCGTCGCACTATGAGTAATCTAGTTCACAGATATATTGGCTTATCAAAGCATATCGAAAATTATTTGCATCAGGATGTAGGTATCCCGCTTTCTAAATTAACGCAATTATATAATGGCGTGGACGCCACACGTTTTTCACCTCGTAAGGCAGCGTCAGCTTTAACAAATGTAATTCCCGCAGAATTTTTAACCAAGGAGAGTATCGTCATTGGTACTGTTGGTCGAATGGAGCCGGTTAAAGACCAGCTTACTCTTGCACACGCATTTACTCAGTTATTCGATCAATCAGGAAGTCAGGCTAAAGATCTTCGGCTTATTATGATTGGTGATGGCGATCTAAGGGTAGAAGCACAAAACATAGTCGATAATGCGGGGGTTGCAAAACAAGTATGGCTGCCAGGAAGTCAAGAGAATATCCCTGAACTAATGCAGGCAATGGATATCTTTGTGTTGCCGTCGCGCAATGAAGGAATTTCCAATACCATTCTTGAAGCAATGGCAACAGGGCTACCTGTTGTAGCAACTCGGGTTGGCGGAAATCCTGAGCTGGTGATCGAGGATAGTACGGGGCTGCTGGTTCCTGCTGATCAGCCCACAGCAATGGCAGACGCGTTATATAAATATGTTGTAAATCCTGACCAGCGGAAGGCTCATGGTCAGGCGGGACGAGAACGCGTAGAGAAAAACTTCAAACTCGAAATTATGGTCGAGAACTATCTTTCTGTGTATGACAGCCTGCTTTAAGTAAAACCCACTGTCAATTCCCGGATGTGGAGTTGAATTCAAAGAATCAGTGCCTGATTGCTGGCATAGTGACAGCAATTGATAGAGTTGTAATATGTTTTCTTCGTCACACTTTTAGGGCGTAGAAAATCATGCATCAACTGCAAGAATAGCGGCATTACTGGAAATATTTTCAAGCAAAAATTTCATAAACTAGGCAAGCGACAAGTTCGCGCATTCTCCTGGATTGAACAAATCTAATACCTGTTAAAAAAGAATAGACTTAATTAAATGTGTGGAATAACCGGAATTTTTGATACGCAAGGAAAGCGCCCTATTCATCGAGATCTTCTGGCTCGCATGAATGACTCCCAGTTTCACCGTGGGCCTGATCAGGATGGTCTTCATCTTGAAGATGGTGTAGGCCTGGGGCATCGCCGTTTATCAATCATAGATCTTTCTAGCGGCAAACAGCCATTGTATAACGAAGACGAGTCAATCGTCGTTGTATACAACGGCGAGATCTATAATTTTCAGGAACTCACTCAAGAGTTAAAAGCAGAAGGGTATAAGTTTCAAACACGATGTGATACAGAGGTAATCGTACATGCCTGGGATCGCTGGGGGGCTGCATGTGTTGAACGGTTTCGAGGCATGTTTGCGTTTGCTATATGGGATCGAAATAGAAATACCCTGTTTATGGCAAGAGATCGTCTAGGTATAAAACCGCTGTATTACTCGATACTCCCGAATGGGCATTTGCTGTTTGCGTCGGAATTGAAAGCGTTAATGGTTCACCCGGAGCTCGACCAGGAAATTGATCCGCAGGCAGTTGAGGATTATTTTACTTATGGCTATGTCCCAGAACCGAAATCTATTTTCAGGAACACGTTCAAACTTTCACCTGGGCACACGTTAACTATTAAGAGGGGAGAAAGCATTCCGCCTCAACGTGAATACTGGGATGTTCCATTTAAGTTGGGTGCACAAATGGATGAGCAGCAAGCAAGTGAAGAGCTGATTAAACATTTACGTGAAGCGGTGCAAATTCGACTGATTTCGGAGGTTCCATTGGGGGCGTTTCTTTCAGGCGGTGTAGACTCCAGTGCAGTAGTTGCCATGATGGCTGACATTAATGAATCCGCGGTTAATACCTGTTCGATATCGTTTGGAGACCCAGCATTTAACGAAGCAGCTTATGCTCAACAGGTTGCAGAACAGTTTGATACAAACCATCGTGTAGAACAGGTTGATCCTGATGACTTTGACCTGGTGACAAAACTGGGAGCATTGTATGACGAGCCCTATGCGGATAGCTCCGCTATGCCAACCTACCGATTATGTGAGCTGGCACGAAAAAATGTCACTGTGGCATTATCGGGCGACGGCGGTGACGAAAATTTTGCCGGCTATCGTCGGTACCGATGGCACACTTACGAGGAAAGGATTCGATCATTAATGTCACTGGGAATGCGTCGTCCCTTGTTTGGTTTAATGGGGAGTGTATATCCTAAAGCGGACTGGGCTCCAAAAATCTTTCGTGCGAAAACAACGTTTGAAGCAATGGCACGCGACACATGTGAAGGATATATGCATAGTGTAAGCCTGTTAAGTGAGGCACAGCGTAAACATCTGTTCAATGACGGATTCAAGCGGGACCTGCAGGGTTACAATGCAGTAGAAGTGTTGCGACATCACGCCAGCCGGGCTCCAACTGACCATCGGCTATCGCTCGTTCAGTATCTTGATATGAAAACCTACCTGGTAGGAGATATTCTTACAAAGGTTGATCGAGCAAGTATGGCTCATTCGTTGGAAGTCCGGGTTCCGTTATTGGATCATAAATTTGTGGAATGGATATCCAGTCTTCCTCCGGACTTAAAAATGAAAGGAACAGAGGGAAAGTATATTTTCAAAAAAGCACTAAGACCACGTTTATCCGATGATATTCTCTATCGTAAAAAAATGGGCTTTGCAGTTCCATTAGCAAGCTGGTTTCGTGGGCCATTGAGGGAGCGTGTTCAGAATGCAATTTTGGGCGATAGTCTGGCAGCGACAGGAATTTTTGAGCGCAAGTTTTTGCAGCAGATTGTTGATCATCACCAGTCCGGTAGACGAGACTATAGTGCTCCAATCTGGTCTCTCCTGATGTTTGAATCATTTTTACATCGATTGCACGGGTAGCCTGATGAATTGCCAGCATGAAAAAATTTAATCACACTTTTTACTTGTAAGTGATGTCTCTGGCGATACAAACATGACCCCGTCTTTGCAAATTGGCCTGATTGGCCCTTTACCCCCACCGTCAGGCGGCATGGCAAATCAGACACAGCAACTCGCAAAATTACTTCAGCGCGATGGCCTACGCGTAGAAGTTGTTCAAACAAATCGACCTTATCGGCCACGATGGGTAGGCAGTGTGCCTATGCTACGAGCTGTGTTCCGATTAGTGTTGTATATAATTCAGTTATGGCAAGTGGCCGGTCGTGCAGATCTATTCCACATTATGGCGAACTCCGGTTGGTCTTGGCACTTGTTTGCAGCACCCGCTGTCTGGATCGCCAAGTTGCGTAGTGTGCCTACCGTTATTAATTATCGCGGCGGTGAAGCAGAACAGTTTTTTAAAAAATCATATAAGTGGGTAAAGCCCACCATGTCGGCAAGTACCAAGATCATAGTACCATCCCGGTTTCTGCGGGAAGTATTTTCCAGGTACGAATGTCCGACTGATATTGTCGCGAACATTATTGATCTGCAGCGATTTTCTCAAGGCGAACAATCAACCAGTCGTTATTCTGCGCCGCACTTGCTGGTTGCTCGTAACCTGGAACCAATATACGACAATGAAACAGCAATTCGTGCTTTCAAGGAAGTGTTAAAGGATTTCCCTGATGCCAGATTGACGATTGCTGGAACGGGACCGGAAAAACAAAATCTGATGCTACTGGCTAAAGAGCTATCGATTGAAAAAAAAGTTATGTTTCCTGGCCGGATTGATACACGAGATATGCCCGCTCTATATCGTTCCGCGCAACTGATGCTGAATCCGAGCACGGTCGATAATATGCCTAATTCCGTGCTGGAATCACTCGCCAGTGGGGTGCCTGTAGTAACAACAAATGTTGGAGGAATTCCATTTATTGTCGAACATGAAAGAACTGCCTTACTCGTACCAGCTAGAGATTATCAGGCAATGGCAGCTGCAGTGGTTCGTTTGCTCAAACAGAATGAATTGCGCGAACAGTTAGTCCGGGGTGGGTTGAAGTATGTAGAACAATACTCCTGGCCTGTAGTGCGTAAGCTGTGGATTAACGTATATCAGCAAGTGGTTGGATGATATGGAAGAAATGATAAAAATTAGAGCATACTCGGATTGGTACACGCACATAGCATCGACGCTATTATTCCCCCTCCACGAACGTTTGAAAAAGCATACAACTAGCCGCGCATTGCAAATGCTGGAGAAATCACAATGGTTTGACAGAGAAACACTGCAAGCGTTACAGGTAAAAAGATTACGTGAGTTATTATCACATGCACATCAGTATGTTCCCTATTATCGCAATTTATTTAACGACATTGGATTTGCAAGTGATCGCGTAGATTCACTTGAGGTGCTGCAACAGCTCCCGTTCCTGACTAAGCCGATTATCAGGAAGAATGTTGATGCACTTAAATCCGAGGTATCTGACCAGCTATCGAGATTTAATACTGGCGGATCCACCGGTGAGCCCCTGATTTTCTACATCGGAAATGAGCGCGTCAGTCACGATGTTGCAGCTAAATGGCGAGCCACTCGATGGTGGGGTGTTGATATTGGGGATCCGGAGCTGGTTTTGTGGGGTTCTCCTATCGAACTGGGGGCGCAGGATCGAGTTCGGGCGATACGCGACAAGTTTCTGCGTACAAACCTTCTACCTGCGTTTGAAATGTCAGAGGAAAAATTACTTGGCTTCGTTGAAGAGATCCGTCGCTTGCGCCCTAAAATGCTATTTGGTTATCCATCGGCATTTGCACGTATAGCAGAATACGCGAAGCGTCACTCAATCGATCTTTCGGTTGCAGGCGTTAAGGTAGTATTTGTGACTTCGGAATATTTGTACAAGGAGCAACGTAAGGCAATCGAGGCCTGCTTTGGTTGCAAGGTTGCCAATGGATATGGTGGCAGAGACGCGGGATTCATAGCGCATGAATGTCCTGCGGGCAGAATGCATATAACAGCTGAAGACATCATAGTAGAAACCATCGACTCTTCCGGAAAAAATGTTGAGCTTGGGCAAGCAGGTGAAATCGTAGTTACCCACCTCGCTACGCGTGGTTACCCATTCATTCGATACAAAACCGGTGATATCGGCATCTTAAGCGAGGAATTTTGCAGTTGTGGACGCAGTTTGCCGATACTAGAGGAAATTCAAGGCCGCACTACAGATTTTATCATTAGCCAGGATGGTAACGTGATGCATGGTCTGGCGCTAATTTATGTGCTGCGAGATATTCCCGGCATTAAAGAATTCAAAATCATCCAGGAATCTCGCGAGGTTACCCGTATTCTTTTGATGACTGACGAGAATTATCAAGCAGAAGATGAAAAAAATATAAAGGCAGGATTCAAGTCTCGCCTTGGTCAATCTGTATCGATAGAAATTGAAACGGTCGACAATATTCCAGCTGAAAAATCCGGTAAATTTCGCTATGTAATCAGTCACGCGGTGTAAGTCGCGCGACTCTCTAGTTTAATCTACGAAACAGTTGTTCCTGAAATCGTAACAAGGTAGGAATTAATCCCAACTGCAGGGGCTTCACCTGATCGCCGCCTGGCGATACCTCAAGCTCATTCAGGAAAGCGGTTTTAATTCTATGTGAATTGTTTGCCAGGAAGGAACATAATTTTTCAAATCTTTTTACAACAACCTTGTCCCGGTCGGTAAATGTTGAATTCAACAATTCAAATGAGTGGCTGAGTAAAACGAAATTTTTCCAGCCATGAGTGAGAGCCTGCTCCAGACTGCATATCAATTCGGCATATGAACATGCCGTAAGTTGCACATGCCGTCTGCGTCTGACCCCATCTATAAATGTACTCATGGGTACCTCGATCAAGCCGTTGTGTTCAATCGGTTGGTGAATATTATTGAATTCGGTGATGCCATATGGCTCCATAAAATAGTTATAACTGGAGTCAATGGGAATATTGTTTTGTACGACTGCTCTTAATGTATCGTTATTGGCACCGAATGAACCAGCTCGAAACGAAGTGAAGTTTTTACAACCAGCTTTAATAAGTAATTCAGACCCAAGCGCGATTAAGGCACACTGTTCCTCATAATTATATAATTTGATGTCATCTCGTTTATCTTTTATATAGGGGAAAATTGGTTGTTTTGATTCATCTGCCCATTCCGTGTGCAGGTGTAACTCAACGCTTTGGCCGTATTCCTTAATCAGGCCAATAATTTCTTCCAATGGCTGAATGCCAAATCGCGTGGCAAATAATGGCTCGACGAAAAATACTGCTTTTAAGCCGTGCTCCTGGAGCATTTTTAACTGGAATGGCAGGCCATAGTTACCATTTTTTGTTTTACCGTAAATGTAACTTTGGAAGGCATTAGGAAATTTTGCGTCAATATTATCCCAGCCGTTACACCAGATTTCAGTGTCGATCGTTAAGAACACATTGAGTTGGGACGAAGGGGCTGACATTGTCTCGAGCTTTATGAATGTAATCCGGCGGGAATTGTATCAATATTGCCATGTAAAAATAATGGATAAACTCACAGCTTGGGCATCAATTCCGATAAAATCAAATAGTCCTAAATAGGAAGCGATGCAGCTCGATTACTTATACAATAGGCGCCTGACACCAAGTCTGGGAAAGCTGACAAAATGAATATTATGTTGAACGGCAAGGCTCGTGAAATTAGTGATAATAGCTCTCTTCAGGAAATGCTCGAGGAAATCAATGTTGAGAACAGGCGAATTGCTGTTGAGGTTAACCGGGAAATTATACCTCGAGCCAAACACCCGGAATTTGAACTGTCAGATGGGGATCACATCGAGATTATTCAGGCAGTGGGTGGCGGATGAGTAAATCAGAGATTAATAACAAAAGCTTTTAAGACGTTGGTGGAATTGCAGGATACAAAACTGACGGTGGGTGCGCGCGAGTTTAGCTCGCGGTTACTCGTGGGTACTGGAAAATACCGCGACTTTAATCAGACCCGGGAGGCGATTATTGCAAGTGGCGCTGAAATCGTTACTGTTGCACTGCGGCGCACAAACATTGGTCAGGATGAAGATCAGCCTAACTTGCTGGATTATATTCCTACCAATGAATTTACTATTCTTCCCAATACCGCTGGCTGCTTTAACTGTGACGATGCTGTTCGTGTATGCAAGTTGGGCCGCGAACTGCTGGATGGACATGCATTAGTAAAGCTTGAAGTCCTGGCAGACAAAAAAACCCTGTTCCCAAACGTCATTGATACATTAAAGGCAGCGGAGTTGCTGGTACGGGATAATTTTGAGGTCATGGTATATACCAATGATGATCCGATCATTGCCAAGCAACTGGAAGATATTGGTTGCGTAGCGGTTATGCCACTTGCAGCGCCAATTGGTTCCGGCCTGGGTATTCGCAATCCCTATAATATTTTAACGATTGTGGAGAACGCCAATGTCCCCATCCTGGTAGACGCGGGGGTGGGCACCGCGTCGGATGCCGCCGTCGCGATGGAGCTGGGTTGTGATGGCGTGTTGATGAATACTGCTATTGCGGAAGCAGAACATCCTGTAATGATGGCGCGTTCAATGAATCTGGCGATTCAGGCGGGTAGGTTAGCCTACCTGGCCGGGCGAATGCCCAAACGACGTTTCGCCTCGGCCTCTTCTCCTTTAAGCGATACGATTACAACTTCTAATTGAACGAATCAGCCCCATTTTATCTGCGGTCGGTGCGCAGTTATGTAATTCGTGAAGGTCGATTTACTGCGTCTCAGAAAAAGGCCCTAACGGAATTATGGCCCCGATTCGGGATTTCAACATCTAATTCAGTGATCGACTTCAATGCTCATTTTGAAAAGAAACAAGCAATAGTTCTTGATGTGGGATTTGGCAGTGGCGATTCATTGATTTCGCTTGCGCAGCAACGCCCGGATATAAACTTTATTGGGGTCGAGGTATATCGACCGGGCATTGGTAATTTATTTCGCCGATTGGGTGAGCTCAACCTTTGTAATGTTCGGGTGATTAATAAAGATGTATTGGATGTATTCCAGGCCAATATGGTTTCTGACTGTTTGCTGGGAATAGTGGCATGGTTCCCGGACCCCTGGCCTAAAAAACGACACCATAAGCGCAGGCTTATTCAGGCGGATTTTCTAAAACAGGCGGCTCGTGTACTTCAATCCGGTGGAATGCTGCACCTAGCCAGTGACTGGAAACCCTATGCCGAAGAAATGCTAGCAGAATTGGCTCGAATCAAGGAGTTTGTGCCTGTCGATTCTGAAGCCAATCCATTGAAACTTAAACGACCACAAACACGATTTGAGCAACGTGGTTTGTCACGGGGACATGCCGTTACTGATTTGGTCTATCAAATAGAAAAGTAACTCACAGCTTCATCGATCTTGAAGGACAACTTTCTTCCAGCGATAATGGACACTTCTCCTCTTTACAATGATTGATGCGTTCCCAGGCATAATTGATGGCCTGCTGTTCGGTATGCAGAAAGTGATCAAGCCATTCTTCGGCCGCAAATCCAGTTCGAAGGAATACGTCCATAACCTGCTTTTTCAGGCGGCAAAATAAAAATTCAATTCCCAGATCATTCAAACGTACCGCGAGCTGATGCAGCATCTCTTCCCCGGTGGCATCAATTTCATTAATGCCTTCGGCATCAATAATAATAAACTTCAGGTCTGGTTTGGATGCAACTCGTTCTAGCACTTTTTCTTCAAAATAGCCGGTGTTGGCAAAAAACAATGGACCGTCAAAACGTAAGATAGATATCATCGGGCAGGTTTTCAGAATGCTGGCCTCTGCGTCTGCCAGACTACCATCACTCTGCATGGCAAGAACGGCAATGCGGGGACGCATCGTTCGATACATATACAGGGCCATCGCAAGAACGACTCCGAACAGGATACTATTTTCCAGATGGGGGGCCCATAACAGAGTAAGAATGAAGGTGGTCACGGATACAATGGCGTCATGTTTTTGTACACGCCAGGCATATTTAATTGGCTTGAACTTTATTAAATTAAACACGGCTAGAATAATCACTGCTGCCAAGGTAGATTGAGGCAAGTGGTACAATAGCGGGGTCAAAAATAATAGTGTCAGCATTACAACGATTCCACTGGCTATAGCGGCAAATCCAGTTTTTGCTCCCGAACTAAGATTGATTGCAGAGCGTGAAAATGAACCTGAAACCGCATATCCCTGAAACAGACTGGCCGTAATATTGGCCAAGCCCTGCCCCACCAGACCTTGATTGGCATCGAGTCGTTGTCGGGTTTGTGCAGCAATCGCCTTGGCTACGGAGATCGCTTCTGTAAAACCAATTAATCCGATCGCAATGGCGTTGGTAATCAATTGTACGGCGACAGCAAAATCGACTTCTGGAAATGAAAAGGCGGGTAAGCCTTGCGGGACCACACCAACGACCTTGCCACCCAATTCTTCAAATTTTAACACCCAGGACGCAAACGTCGTGATCGCCACCGCCGCCAGCACAGCTGGAATTCTAGGGGCAAATTTCTTTAATAAAATAATTATTGCAAGGGCCCCGGTGGCAAACAGGACAGTAGGCATATGCGTATTTTGAAGGATCTCCTGAAGTATCCACCAAACCGTTTCATAATGGTGTTCAGAGCGTTCCGCTGTTACGCCAAACAGCTTACCAAGCTGGGAGGTCGCGATAATTATGGCAGCGCCATTGGTAAAACCACCGACAACCGGATGTGACAAAAAGTCTACAAAGAACCCTAATTGCAACAGGCCTAGCGATAACTGGAATATCCCAACCATCAATGCCAGCATAATTGCATAGGCCGCGTATTGTGTGGGATCGCCACTTGCAAACGGTGCCAGGGCCGCAGCCGTGAGTAGAGATACGACAGCAACGGGCCCCGTATGAACCTGGCGTGAAGATCCAAACAGCGAGGCAATCATTACGGGTAAAAATGAAGCATATAATCCGTAATAGGCAGGTAACCCGGCCAATTTAGCATAAGCCATAGACTGGGGTACTAACACGAGTGCAACTGATAAACCCGCGATTGCATCCGCACGGAGAACTTTGGGATCCTTTAACTCACCTATCCATGCGCGAAAAGGGTAAAACCGCTTAACGAGTCGAAGTGTAATGGTATTTACTAGATTCAATGAAAATCCTTTACGCCAACTGGACCTGGTAAATGAAAAGTCTAACCGAGCTGAAATGCTGAGAGGGCAGAACTTACTTAAAAGTACCCCGCTTAGACAAAAAGTATGGTACCACAAACGATATAGTTTGGGGTTTCGTGTACTCGCCGTTATAGTTAATTTTCACAGACGAATTCGTCGATGAGTATAAGTACAAGAGAAAAATATGAACGATCAATTTTTTGTGGCCAGTGCACGCGGCAGCGAACCCGATGCACTTGTAGCAGAACTGATTTCATCTTTTGATAAGGCATCGGTTCGTGCAAACTTTGGATTCTTATATGCGACAGACAGTCTCGTACCTGTTTTGAGTGAATTGATCGAAAAAACAGCGTGGGCATTTGATGTACGTGATTGGGTGGGAACGGTGGGTTTAGGTATATGTTGCACTGGTACTGAGATCTACGAGCAACCCGCAGTCGTCGTCATGCTAGCCCGATTCGGTCATTTTCAGCTTTTTCAGTTTTCGTCAGAATCTGTGAGTGACAATGATGTTCTATCTTCGACAAATCTTGATGCCTGTAATCCAAGTCTCGCTATTATTCATGGGGATCCAACGCAGGTAGGATTTTCTGATGTTTTTGACCAGCTTTGTTCAGCCAGACCGAATACATTTTTTGTTGGTGGGCTGGCCTCTTCAAGAAGCAGTTCTCCTCTAATCCTAAATGGTGTCGTAGATTCGACTGCTGCCGGAGTACTGTTTGAAGATAGCTCCCGAATGCTGGTGGCACATACACAGGGGTGCACACCCCTTGAAAATAGACACGAAATTACCAAAAGCAGTAAAAATCTTGTGACGGAAATTGATCATCGACCGGCGATTGATGTATTCAAGGAGGATATCGGAGATGTGCTGGCGCAGGAGCTGGAAAAAAAAGAGATGGAAAAAATAGCCGGATATATTTTTGCCGGGTTTCCGATAGAATCGTCAGATACCAATGATTATCTGGTTCGCAATATCATTGGTTTTGATTTGGACCGTTCGATTATTGCAATTGGCGATTATGTTGAAGAGGGCCGATCCCTGGTATTTTGCCGCCGAGATGGCAATAGCGCTAATCAGGACATGCGAAGAATGTTACTAAGTATAAAGTCCAGGTTGTTGGAATCACCAAAAGGGGCGCTTTATTTTTCTTGTCTCGCGCGTGGACGAAACCAGTTTGGAGAAGATTCAGCGGAATTGAAAATGATCCAGGAAACTTTAGGTGATATTCCGCTGGTTGGATTTTTTGCCAACGGTGAAATTTTACATAACCGTCTATACGGTTACACTGGTGTTCTTACAATATTTATTTAAGAGTTGCAGAGTGAACATGCAATATTCAGTATTAGGTCAAACCGAACTTTAGGTAAGCAAGATATGTTTGGGCACCATGACGTTCGGCGAACAAAATAGTGAACGTGAGTCACATGAGCAACTGGATTATGCGTTGTCCTGTGGAATCAATTTTTTCGATACTGCTGAAATGTATCCAGTTCCACCTCGACAGGAAACACAGGGGTTAACGGAACGCTACATTGGTAGCTGGATAGATAAAAGAAAATGTCGTGGTGAAGTTGTACTCGCCAGCAAGGTTGCAGGCCCCGGTATGATGGAATATTTGCGAGGAGGCGCTTCACTTACCAGGCATCAAATGCAACAGGCTTTAGACGAAAGCCTGCAACGACTGCAAACTGATTATATAGACCTTTACCAGGTCCACTGGCCGGCACGAAATACCAATTTCTTTGGTCAGCTTGGATATCAATACGATGATTCGGTGACAACTCCCATTGGCCATACCCTGGAAGTGCTCGCTGATTTTGTCCGATCGGGAAAAGTCCGTTGCATTGGAATTTCAAATGAAACACCCTGGGGGGTAATGGAGTATTTGCGTTTAGCCAAAGAAAACGGATGGCCTCGAATCGTCTCGGTGCAAAACCCATACAGTCTTTTGAATCGCACGTACGAAATTGGTTTGGCAGAAATTTCGCACAAAGAAAGTGTAGGTCTGTTGGCCTATTCTCCACTCGGATTTGGAGTGCTAACCGGTAAATATCTGGGAAATTCACGACCGGCAGGTGCAAGGCTTACGCTTTTTGATACCTACACGCGTTACAGTAATTCTCAGGCAATCCAAGCTACTGAAAAATACACTCAATTAGCCGTTGATAATGGGATTTCGCCTGCACAACTAGCGTTGGCATACGTTAACACTCGACCATTTGTGACGTCGAATATTATTGGTGCAACAAACCTGGATCAATTACGAGAAAATGTTGAGAGCGTTAGCATCGTGCTGGAAGAAAACCTGATTGAAGAAATTGAAATAATTCATCAGCAAATTCCGAACCCAAGTCCATAGCTAAGAAATTTCAGGAAGCAATTTCTCTTAATTCGGCACGTGTAGCTTGCAGCCAGTTGTTATATTCAGTACGCAATTCATCAGCGGATTTTTGACTGGTTGAAATTGGTTTGCCAATTCGGACATGAATTGTTCCAGCCTTTTTTAGAAATTGTTTGCGTGGCCACAGTCGCCCAGAATCATGGGCGACCGGCAAAATATCTGCTTGTGCCTGTTTTGCCAGGATAAAACCACCCGCTTTTAATGCACGCTGCTCGTTGTATGGAGTTCTTGTTCCTTCGGGAAAGATGAGAACAAACCTGCCTAAAGAAAGTTTTTTAATGCCATCCCTGGTGAGTTGCTGCAAGGCCTTTTTACCTTTCTTGCGATCGAGTGCGATCGGCTCAACAGAAGCAATGCCCCAGCCAAAAAAAGGAACAAAGAGCAGTTCTCTTTTTATTACCCAGGTAAGGGTGGGAAAAATGCCAGGAAACGCCAGGGTTTCCCATGTCGACTGGTGGTTAGACATAATGATGCAGGGATTTTTTGGAATATTATCAAGTCCAGTTATTTTACAGTCAATTCCGCAGGTAATTCGTGCCCAAAAAATATTAAACGCACACCAGCTGGAAACAAAAGCAAAACACATTCTATAGGGAAGAACGCGAACAATAATGCAGGGTATTGTGTATACAAGCGTGGAAAGAAACATACCTAGCATAAACAGCGTTGATCGCAGTATCTGCATCTATTTTTCTCTTTTTACCAAAATAGCCTCAACGGCTTCGTGCAGATCCCGGTAAATCGGAATGGCTGAAGGTAACTTTTTACTCGCGATTGTCAATTCGCCTTTTCCTGTTCGTACTAATATTGGAATGGCATTGGCAGCCATGGCTGCGTGTACGTCTTTTAATGTATCGCCAATAAATGGTGTAGTCTCCAGGCGGATATGAGTTCGAGCCGCGATATCAAACAACATCCCGGGATTTGGTTTTCTACAAGGGCCTGTCAGATAAGGACAAAAAAAGAATCCATCTATTTTGCCCCCTAACGATTCTGCTTGATGAAGTAACTTTCTGTGCATGGCATGCAGTGTGTCATAATCAAAAAATCCGTACGCGATACCCGATTGGTTGCTGGCAATATAAACTTTTATATTTGCATGTGTAAGCTTGGCAATTGCCTCAAGGCTCCCATCGATCGCACGCCATTCTTCGGGAGATTTGATGTATGCATCGCTATCATGATTGATTACTCCATCACGATCAAGAATAACTGCTTCCATTAAAAACGATTCTTTTAAGTTTGCCCTTACAAAATAGCGCTATATTTGCAAAGAAGAAATATCGGCAACTTTTGATAATAATCGATCCACTTGCGCAACCAGTGCCACTCGATTGGTGCGTATAGCTGAATCATTATCCATAACCATAACCTGATCAAAAAACTGGTCGATTACGGGTTTAAGTTCAGCCAGATTACTGAGAGATTCACTATACTCACGCACGGTGAAATTATTTGAAACTATATTTTCAATTTCTTCGAGTTTATAGAACAGTTCACACTCGGCCTGTTCCACAAACAGATCGTTTTTCACTGCGGTTGTTTCGATGTTTTCTTTCTTTAGAATATTGCGAATTCGTTTATTTGCTGCAGCGAGACTTCCCGCCTCGGGAAGTCTCCGAAATTTCTGTACGGCATTTATCCTGTCTTGGAAGTCAACCAAGGTACGAGGGCATACGTTACGTACTGCTTCAAACGTATCAATATTAAAGCCTTTATCCAGGCAGTAGCCTCGTAAGCGTTCATAAATAAAATCTAATACTTCATCTGCGGCATTTCCGGCGTCAAGTTTTTCACTTAATGACTGCGCTGACTGCAGCAGCAGTTTGTGTAAATCAAAATCCAGATTGCCCTCTATGGATATACGGATAACACCCAAAGCAGCTCTTCTTAAGGCATAAGGATCTTTCATGCCGGTTGGTTTTTTTCCTGTAGCAAAAATACCTACCAGCGTGTCAATTCGGTCACATACCGCAACGATTTTGCCGATATTTGTAGTGGGCAGGACTCCCCCGGACTGCAGCGGTTGGTAATGTTCTTCTATTGCACTCGCTACTTCCGTGGGCTCGCCGTCGTTTTGTGCATAATACCGGCCCATGACTCCCTGAAGCTTGGGAAATTCATTTACCATTTCTGTCAGCAAATCACATTTGCATAGCTGCGCTGATCGAACTGTCAGGTTTTTATCGCTCGACGATACATCTGCTAGTGACTCAGCGAGGAACGATATCCGCTTGGTTTTATCGAGCATTGAGCCTAGCTGTTTTTCGAACAGAATTCCTTCTAAATCCTCTTGTCTGGATGCCAGGCTACGCTGTTTATCTCGTTTCCAGAAAAATCCGGCATCTTCAAATCTGGGTTTAATGACGCGCTCATTACCCAATTGAATGGTCGCGGGATTAGTGCTTTCAATGTTTGCAATGACTATAAAATAAGGTAGCAAAGAATCATCTTCCTCTGAAAATAAAGGAAAATACCGCTGTGCTTCCTGCATGGTAGCGACCAGCACCTCTTGTGGGATGTCAAGAAAATCTGTGGAAAATTCTCCAATGACGACGAATGGCCATTCAACCAGATTGGTAACTTCGTCAAGCAGGCTATCTTCATAATTCAACTTGGCGTTACGCTCACGCGCGCTTGTTTCAATTAACTGCGTTATTTTGGATTTTCTTGCATAAAAATCCACAATTACATTTGCACTTAACAATGCTTGGGTATATTGGTCCGCATGCTTAAGTATTATTTCGCCAGGCGCGTGGAATCGATGGCCATAGGTTTTGTTTGCAGAGATAACGCCTTTAACCTCACGGGAAATAGTTTGCTCTCCATACATCATTACAACCCAATGAATGGGCCTGACAAACTCAATGTCGCTGTTTCCCCAGCGCATAGGTCTGGGAATCGGTAATTCTTTTAAGGCCCGGTTAACAATTTCCGGGATAACTTCCTGAATTGTCTTGCCAGGCAAATCAGACTTAAAATACAACCAAGATCCTTTGTCAGTTTCCTGTCTTTCAAGATGTTCTATTTCTATGCCGCAGGATTTTGCAAACCCAATGGCGGCCTTCGTTGGGTTGCCATCTTCATCAAACGCAGCCTGCAAGGCGGGTCCCTTTCGTTCAATTGTCTGGTTCGGCTGAGTGTTACTCAGATTGTTTAGCATTACCGCCAGTCGCCGCGGAGTAAAATAAGCATGTGAACTGTCAAACGCAAATCCCGCATCATCAAGTTGTCTTGAAACAATTGAAGCGAATGTTTCGCCTAGATTTTTAACTGCGGTCGGTGGAAGTTCTTCGGTTCCAATCTCTATAAGTAGTGTTTCAGTGTTCATTTGGAGCTATCTTTTAAAAGGGGGAATCCTAGTGCCTCTCTTTTCTCAAGATAAGCATTTGCAACAAAGCGTGCTAATGTACGAATGCGCAGTATGTATTGCTGTCGTTCAGTTACAGAAATTACCTGTCGAGCATCTAACAGGTTAAACGTATGCGATGCCTTAAGGATTTGTTCATATGCAGGTAGCACCAGGCCGGCGTCGATGAGACGTTTGCATTCATTTTCACTGGCTTCAAATTCATTAAATAGCTGCGAAGTATTTGCGATCTCAAAATTAAAAGTTGACTGCTCTATTTCATTTTGATGAAAGATATCGCCGTAAGTTACAGGGAAGGTCGGGTCCTGATTCCATATCAGCTGGTATATGTCTTCTTTACCCTGCAAGTACATTGCTAGGCGCTCCAGTCCGTACGTAATCTCGCCAGTAACCGGTTTGCAGTTAATTCCCCCGACTTGCTGAAAATACGTAAATTGAGATACCTCCATTCCATTTAGCCATACTTCCCATCCTAGCCCCCAGGCGCCGAGCGTTGGTGACTCCCAGTTATCTTCAACAAAACGAATATCATGCTCGAGTGGATCGATCCCAAGCTGCTGTAACGACTGTAAATACAGGTCTTGAATATTATCCGGCGATGGTTTCAGTACCACCTGAAACTGATAGTAATGCTGAAGGCGGTTAGGGTTTTCACCGTAACGGCCATCCGTCGGTCTGCGGCAAGGTTGAGGGTAAGCAGCATTCCACGGTTCTGGTCCTATCGAACGTAAAAAGGTACCAGGATGAAAAGTACCGGCTCCCATTTCTTTATCGTGTGGCTGCAACAACACGCAACCCTGGTTAGCCCAGTATTGTTGCAATAAAAGTATAAGCTGTTGAAAGCTGATCAATTCGCTCACAGAGAATTTGCTTTAGATTGAAAAGGCGGGAATTGTACCCTGAACTCTTATAGTTGAGTGATTAATTCTACAGGAATGTGCGTAACAAGGCGGTCAAAGGAAGACCGAAGACAGGCGGGTAATCTTTGAACCTGAGGCCTGTCGGTCGACATCCTTGTCGTGACAGATTTCATCCAGAAATGAATGGTCGTCCGTGAAATCTCAAGACCCTTATTGCACAACGCACCGTCCCTGACGTGTTGCACCTCCCTGAGCTTGAGTATTCTTTACTTTTACTGGCATCGAATCCTTCGATCGCCGGACCTCGGTTGCTGAATCACTCCCTGTAATTCAGAAATTTGTGCGTAAAGTTGAAACGTCCTTTGTTTAAAACCACCTCGCACAATGTTGAGGGTTATCAAGTAAACAGCAAGCCCTGTGCCAGGTTTGGGTGAGTCAAGAAACTAAGGCTATAACCATTTGATTTTTATAGTGTTTATCCTGATAGGATGTGTAAAAATTGTGATGAAATTAACAAAATCGTGAAGCTTGGATTGCCGCCCTGATCAAAATATATACAGCGATTAGTGGCGATTGCTGACAAAATTTGGCAAGCATGAATGACCGGATTTTGTCAGCTGGAAAATTAGGGTGAAAAATTATTAGTCATGTCGAATCAGTGGAACAAATTCATGGTGAACGCCGAAATTGACTAGTCGCACTATATTGGTGCACTAGTATCAAGCATCGCACAGCTCTGGGGCGATAAAACAGGGTAACTGACTGGAGATATTCCAAATTCAGGCACTTTAGGCTAACTTCCACCCTGGCATGTATCATGCACACACAAATCTGGTAAACCTTCCAATTAGAATCGTCCATAACGCGCGGTTAATCATTTAAAAATAGGAGCTACGCAATGTCCGCAGGTGATGTATTAAAGTTGATCAAAGATAACGACGTTCGCTACGTCGATTTCCGTTTCACCGATACAAAAGGAAAGGAGCAACACGTTACTGTTCCGTCCCATAGTGTCGATGAAGGCTTATTCGAAACAGGCAAGATGTTTGATGGATCATCCATCGCAGGGTGGAAAGGGATCAATGAATCAGACATGGTATTAATGCCTGATCCAGATACTGCCGTAATGGATCCGTTCTTTAGTGATCCTACCCTAATCTTGCGTTGCGACATTCTGGAGCCGTCGACCATGCAGGGTTATGTGCGAGATCCGCGTTCGTGCGCTAAACGTGCGGAGGAATATCTAAAGTCAACTGGAATTGGAGATACTGCTTTCTTTGGTCCTGAGCCGGAATTTTTCATATTTGACGATGTGCGCTGGACGAACAAGATGTCTGGATGTGCGTTTTCCATCGACTCCGATGAGGCCGAATGGAATAGCGAGAAAGCTTTTGAGGAAGGCAATATCGGTCACCGACCAGGTGTTAAAGGTGGATATTTCCCGGTTCCCCCGGTTGATTCGCTGCAGGATGTACGTTCTGCAATGTGTCAGGTAATGGAAGAGATGGGGGTTCAAACCGAAGTACACCACCATGAAGTTGGAACGGCAGGGCAATGTGAGATTGGAACCCGGTTTAATACGTTGGTTGTACGTGCAGATTGGAACCAGATCATGAAATATGTGATCCACAATGTGGCTCACAACTACGGTAAAACTGCTACCTTTATGCCAAAACCCGTCGTGGGTGACAACGGTAACGGCATGCACGTCCACCAGTCAATATTTAAAGGCGGTGAAAATCTGTTTGCAGGTGACAAATACGGTAACTTGTCGGATATGGCGCTTTACTACATTGGCGGGATCTTAAAGCACGCACAAGCACTTAATGCGTTTGCAAATGCTTCCACTAACAGCTACAGGCGGCTTGTTCCCGGATATGAAGCGCCAGTAATGCGAGCATACTCGGCACGTAACCGCTCCGCTTCGATACGTATACCGTATGAAGCGAATCCTAAGGGAAGACGCGTCGAAGTTCGTTTTGGTGACGCGGCAGGTAACCCATACTTTACTTTTGCGGCTATGCTGATGGCCGGGCTGGACGGAATCCAGAACCAAATCGACCCGGGATCACCGCACGATAAAGACCTCTATGATTTACCGCCGGAAGAAGAAGCATCTATTCCTAAGGTATGTTCCTCACTGGATCAGGCCCTGGAGGCGCTGGATTCCGATCGCGAGTTCCTCAAGGCAGGTGGCGTATTCTCGGATGATGCCATCGACGCTTACCTAGATTTAAAAATGGAGGAAGTAACTACTCTGCGTCAGGCAACGCATCCGATCGAGTTTGACTTGTATTACAGTTGTTAATATTAATAATTAACGCACTTTTTATCTTTAAAACGCCCCATTGGGGCGTTTTTTTTGCAACAAATCAGGGTATTCTAGATCAAAATAACAATGACTAAACTATTATTTGGATTATGAAGATTCAACTGATTGTCGCATTGATGCTGCTGCCCTGTCTGGTACAGGCGGAATTGTTTAAATGGGAAGATGCCAGCGGCAATATCATCTATTCAGATCAACCTCCTCCCGGTGCAGAAAAGGAAGAGCATCAGGTGGATAAAGAATCGTTGCCACCTATTATTAGCGTTCCTGCGGTAGAAACAGTGCCAGCTGAACCCGTCGAGGAGGTATTGGAATCGATGGAACGGTACAAGAGCCTTGCCGTTGTATTTCCGGAGCACGATACTTCATTGCGGGAAAATGCTGGTAACGTGTTGATAAAAGTAGCGATTGAGCCCTATTTGTTCAACGAACGTGGAGATTTGCTCGTCATTTATATGGACGATCAGGAGATTTCACGTGGTCGGGATACGTCTATTCAGTTAGTAGAGGTTGATCGAGGCACGCATACGGTCAAAGCCAAAATTATTGATGATAAAGGCCACACAGTTAAAGAATCACAGATGATCTCGTTTACCTTACAGCGCCACTCCCGCCTTTTTAGAGCAAATTAACGCAACCTATCCCCAATTGCACTAAAATAGTGCATTATGAGTCCTAACTTGATTCCTGTTTCTTCGCTGGAATTCACGCCTATACGAGAAGTGTCCGTTTTTAGTGGGTTTTCCTATATTTGAAACTAGAAGTCAGACCTTGGTTCAGAACTTGCTAGAGAAACGTTATGAAGGACAACTATTATTCAACAATTGTTGACCAGCAGAACACCGCAATACTGATACTGGATGAAAATTTTGAAGTGAAATATATGAATCCCGCGGCAGAGGCAATATTTAACACCAGCATAAAGCAGGCTGTAGGGGTGCCTTTTTCAACAATGCTGATAGATGAACGCAGTAATCTGTTCGAGCGAATGCAGGATACGTTCAGCAAAGGGCAATCATGGACAGAACATGAACGAACGTTTCGTATCCTAGGAAATGGAACAAAGGAGATTACTGTTGATTGCACCATCAGTCCGGTGGAATTCGATGGTTCTCGTTTGGCGTTGCTAGAGATTGTATCTCTTGACAGGCACTTGCGGATATTTAAAGAAAACCACTTGTTACGCGAACATCAAGCGACCCGAAGCATGCTTCGTGGGATGGCGCATGAGATCAAAAATCCGCTAGGTGGTTTGCGGGGAGCAGCCCAGTTACTTCAAGATGAATTACCGAACGAGGAATTAATCGAATATACCCAAATTATTATTAACGAAGCCGATCGCTTACATAAACTAGTGGATCGCATGTTGGGTCCAAATATGGTTCCACATAAGGCGCTGCAAAATATTCATGAAGTTTTACAGCACGTGCATGGATTGGTATCCGTTGAAGCGGCAGATAGTATTCAATTCGAATTTGATTATGATCCCAGCATTCCCTTGATTAATATCGATAGAGATCTTGTAGTTCAGGCCGTATTAAATATTACGCGTAACGCGATTCGGGCACTTAACGACTCTGGAACTATTATTTTTAGAACCAGAATTTTACGTTGTTATACGATTGGCGATACGGTGCATAAATTAATTGCATGTGTGAGTGTTATAGATAACGGGCCTGGTGTTCCAGAGGAAATTACCTCACAAATCTTTTTCCCGATGGTGTCTGGTCAAACAGATGGTTCGGGTCTGGGGCTGGCTATTTCACAAATGCTGATAAACCAACATGACGGGTTAATTGAATTTGATACTGAACCCGGGCATACCGAATTTAGAATATTGCTTCCAATTGAATCAGAAGCTAGCAGAGAATCAAATTATTTAAAAGGTTTGCATTAAAATGAAAAAGGATGTTTGGGTAATTGATGATGATCAATCTATTCGCTGGGTATTGGAACGTGCCCTAAAAAAAGCGAACCTGGATGTCATTTTATTTGAATCGGCGAGCAATGCCATGCAGGCGCTCGCCAATGATACCCCAGGTGTAATTATTACTGATGTGCGTATGCCGGGTATCGACGGGTTTGAATTTTTAGAGAAAGTTCAGCATCAGCACCCGGAGATTCCCGTGATCGTTATGACTGCTCATTCTGATTTAGATAACGCGGTAAATGCTTACCAGGGTGGCGCATTTGAGTATTTGCCGAAACCATTTGATATCGAAGAGGCCGTAGAGTTAACCAAGCGAGCCTGTCAAACTGACTCAGAAGCCAATCAGTCGGAAGAAGTGATGATTGATGACATGCCTGGAATCATTGGTGAATCCCAGGCTATGCAGGATGTTTTTCGGGCTATTGGACGTTTATCTAAATCAAATATAACCGTTTTAATTAATGGTGAAACAGGAACTGGTAAAGAACTGGTAGCTCGGGCGTTACATCGACACTCTGTGCGTAAAACAAAGCCATTTATTGCGTTGAATATGGCCGCTATACCAAAAGACTTGATGGAGTCTGAACTATTCGGACACGAAAAAGGTGCATTTACCGGGGCGCAGGTACAGCGTCGTGGTCGCTTTGAGCAAGCTGATGGCGGCACATTGTTTTTAGACGAAATCGGAGATATGCCTTCAGATCTGCAGACTCGACTATTACGAGTGTTGTCGGACGGTGAATTTTACCGGGTAGGGGGACATGATGCGATTAAATCGGACGTCAGGATTGTTGCCGCAACCCACCAGGACCTGAATGAATTGGTAAAAAAGGGTTTGTTCCGTGAGGATTTGATGCACCGATTGAATGTGATTCGAATACATGTGCCAGCGCTACGTGAACGTAAGGACGATATTCCGATTCTGCTCTCTCATTTTCTAACACGAGTTGCGCTTGAATTAGAGGTAGATGCAAAGCAACTGGAACCTGAAGTAGTTTCTTTTCTCTCTGGTTTGGAATGGACAGGTAATGTGCGCCAACTTGAGAATATCTGTCGCTGGCTTACGGTAATGGCTTCGGGCAAAACAATACGTATGGAAGATCTTCCAAGAGAACTAAAAGAGTCAGAAACCCTTGTTGATGTAAATCAGAATTGGCAATCCATGTTGTCGGCCTGGGCGGAAAACAAGTTGCTAAATGGTGAGGAGGATTTACTTCAATATGCGTTGCCTAAGTTTGAAGCTACACTCATCGAGGCTGCATTGCGTAAAACGGGTGGGAAAAGACAGCGTGCAGCGAAATTACTTGGCTGGGGCCGAAACACATTAACCCGCAAGATACAGGAATTGGAACTGTGTGGGTTTGATAAAAACGGTGATTCGGAAGAAACTTAAACTAAGTACAAACTGGTTGAGCGGATTTATTTAGTTCCAGGCTTCCAATAAGTTCCGAAACGTGGGCCAAATGGTTTGATGATAAATAGTTACTAATTGTTTTGTTTATTTCATGGCAGCACAGAGGATCATAATAAAGACCTGTGCCCACACCAACTGCACTGGCGCCTGCAATAATAAATTCTAGTGCGTCATCACCGGAGCATACTCCCCCCTGGCCGATAATGGGTATATTGTGCGGTTTGCACACCTGATATACCTGGTGGACCTTTAGCAAAGCAATCGGTTTTATGGCAGGTCCAGATAAGCCGCCTTGATTATTACCTATGACAGGGGTGCGGGTTTTGGTATTGATCGCCATGCCCATGAGTGTATTAATCACGGCAAACGCATCTGTACCTGCTTCGATGCAGCGCTTGGCGTTATAGGCAATATCGGTTTGGTTGGGTGAAAGTTTCGTGATAATGGGTTTACTGGTAGCTGCTCGACATTTTTCAACTACACGAGCAGACATGTCAGGGTCATTGCCAAATGCTACGCCGCCTTCTTTCACGTTGGGGCATGAAATGTTTATCTCAATTGCATCAATAGGTGAATTTTCAAAAATCCGGGTCACTTCTACGTATTCTTCAACCGTTGAACCTGATACGTTTGCAATATAGCGTGTTTCGCCAAAATCAAGTTTAGGCAGATATTCCTTCACCACTGCACGTGCACCTGGATTTTGCAACCCTATGGCATTCAACATGCCCGAAGGCGTTTCACAGATCCGATGTGATGGATTTCCCAGGCGTGGTTCTAGAGTTGTTCCTTTAAGACAAATTGCTCCAACTTCGCGATTGGAAAAGCCAACTACACGAGTGTATTCCTGTCCAAACCCTACACACCCAGACAATAAGACAAGGGGAGTTTGAAATTTCAAACCGCAGAAATCACTTTGTAATTCCGGGTAATTGAAATTATTCTGCATAATGTAACTACTGAAAGTATAGGTAAGAAGGCATTAACAAAAGTGAAGTTTACAAACAGCACGAAAGCATTCTAAGCTAATTGTAGCATTGATTTTACAAGCATAAATATTTAGCGTCTTTTCTTATGTTCCATATAGTTTTATACGAGCCCGAAATTCCACCAAACACGGGAAATATCATGCGCCTGTGTGCCAATACTGGTTGTTCGTTACATCTGGTTCACCCCCTAGGGTTTGAACTTGATGATAAACGTTTACGTCGAGCCGGCCTGGATTATATAGACCAACGCTGGGTGCAGGAACATTCGGATCTTGCCACTTGCCTGGAGAGTCTGCCTAGCGAGCAAATATACGCCTGCTCGACTAAAGGGACAGCTTCTTATACTCAGCCAACATATCAAATTAATGATGCTTTTTTATTTGGACCGGAAACTAGAGGGTTGCCGGATGAAGTACTTGGAACGTACAATGAGAAAATGATCTTAAGGGTTCCCATGTTACCAAACAGTAGAAGCTTGAATTTATCTAATACGGTTGCCGTCGTTCTATTTGAAGCGTGGAGGCAGATTGAATTTCTCGGAGCAGCTGGTTAATCGGCTTCGTCTTTTGATGCGCGAGACAATAAATTCTCTACCGCTTCACGAGGTGGCTTATTCTTATAAAGCACCTGATATACCTGTTCACTAATCGGGAGCTCAATGTTTAGCTGATTCGACAAATCGTGCACGACTTTAGTCGCATACATGCCTTCAAGTACCTGGCCTATTTCCTTTTCAACTGCTGATAACTCCTTGCCTAAACCAAGACCAAGTCCCAGACGTCTGTTTCTAGACATATTGTCTGTGCATGACAGGATAATGTCACCGATACCGGAAAGGCCGACCAGAGTTTCTGTCTTAACATCAAGCAATCTTCCAAAGCGAATCATTTCTGCAACGCCGCGCGTAATTAGTGCGGCTCGTGAGTTTGCCCCAAATTGCAATCCATCAATAATTCCTGATGCAATTGCCAGTATGTTCTTGAATGTTCCCCCAATTTCTACACCACATACGTCAGTGCTTGTATACGTACGAAACAACGGGCTATGAAATAGGGAAGCTGCTTCCTGAGCATACTGTCTGTTTTCAGAAGCGATTGTTACGGCTGTTGGCATCCCTTGTCCTACCTCTTGAGCGAATGAAGGGCCTGAAAGTACAGCAATATGTATATGATCAGGTAATTCTTCGGCTGCAACCTGGTGGAAAAATTTCCCTGTTCCCTGTTCTAGACCTTTTGTTGCCCAGACAATTCCCCTAAGATTTTTTGAAGCGTGCTCTTTAGTTAGGCGAAGAAATTCTCGCATTGCCGTGCTTG
>CAJIBE010000093.1_pt1 | contig 35123 bp, 40 predicted proteins | sample 9199301 | NCBI WGS metagenome assembly CAJIBE01 (sample SAMEA7708291, study PRJEB35096) | sediment metagenome | biome: marine neritic benthic zone biome [ENVO:01000025]; feature: sediment [ENVO:00002007]; material: shallow marine sediment [ENVO:03000034] sea grass bed [ENVO_01000059] ... | reverse complement strand
TAGTCAGGTAACAAAATGCGCTGTCCATTCTGTGGAGTAAACGACACGCGAGTGATTGATTCAAGGCTTGCCAGCGATGGGAGTCAGGTGCGTCGTCGAAGAGAATGTTCCAAATGTAAAGAACGATATACGACGTTTGAAACAGCGGAACTTGATTTGCCACGAATCGTAAAACGAGATGGGCGGCGCGAACGGTTTGAAACCGAGAAACTCCGATCCGGGATCATGCACGCGATCGAAAAAAGACCGGTATCTACGGATCAAGTTGAGAAAGTTGTTGATCATATTCGAAGATTAAGCCTCGCCTATGGTGACCGGGAGATTCCCGCAAACCAGGTCGGCGAATGGGTGATGCACCAGCTGCGGGATATTGACCAGGTCGCATATGTTCGATTTGCTTCTGTGTACAGATCATTTGCAGATGTTCAGGAATTTCGTGAAATTATTGACCACGTTGAAAATGATCTATCTCCTGAAATGCGTAAAAGTCAGTTATCACTCATCACTGATTCCTAAAGTACGCTGACCATGATTGATCCACGTGATGTGGAACGCATGGCGCACGCGCTTCGACTTGCGAAACAAGGTTGCTATACCACGCGACCAAATCCCAACGTCGGTTGTGTTGTCATTAATACCAAAGGAGAGACCGTTGGTAGTGGATTCCACGCGCGAGCGGGTCAGGCGCATGCAGAAATCCTTGCATTACAACAGGCTGGTGATCAGGCGCGCGGTGGTACGGTATACGTAACACTGGAGCCATGTTGTCACCAGGGCAAGACTGGTCCCTGTACACAGGCTTTAATCGACGCAGGTGTTTCAAGAGTCGTCGTGGCGATGGAAGATCCGAACTCATTGGTCGCTGGCAAAGGTATTCAGCAACTGCGCGATCATGGCATTGAGATCGACGTCAATGTGCTTGCAGAACAGGCCAGCCAATTGAATATTGGTTTTGTAAAACGAATGCAGCACAATTTACCGTGGGTTACGGTAAAGAGTGCAATCAGCCTCGACGGAAAAACTGCGTTGCATACTGGAGAATCAAAGTGGATTACGTCATCACCGGCACGTTTAGATGTTCAACGCTTGCGTGCGAAAAGTGATGTAGTAATGACAGGAATCGGTACGCTACTGATGGATGATCCATCGCTTAACGTGCGCTTGTCGCCAAACGAGCTGGGCGTGGAAGGTGAGATTATCCAGCCATTGCGAGTCGTGATCGACTCGAAACTGCAAATACCCGCAAGTGCAAAGATGCTTACACTCGACGGACTCACAAGGGTTTATACCAATAGTCAAACTCGACGAGAAGATCTGGAAGACGTTCCAGCTTGCGAAATCATACGCCAGGATGGAATTCAGGATCAGGTAGATATGCTTGCTGTATTGAGTGAACTTGCAAAAAACGAAGTGAATACCGTCCTTGTCGAAGCGGGTGCGAGGTTGGTTGGCAACCTGATGCAGAGGCAGCTGGTTGATGAGCTAATTGTATATATTTCACCCAAATTGTTTGGCTCTGTTGCGAAAGGGATTTCGGATCTGGATCCGATTTCAAAAATGGATGATCATGTTTCACTGGAATTTACAGACATTCGAAATATAGGTGCGGATTTACGTATCTCGGCATTAATAAAACACTAATTTAATCTATGTCTACTATTGTTGCAGCAGCTAAACACGGCAAGGTTTGTATCGCCGCAGATTCGTTAACTACATTTGGTGATATTCGACAAAGTAGCGAATATGATCGTACCAGCGAGAAAATTCTTAAACACGAAGAGAATTACATCGGTATTGTTGGTTGCGCTGCGCATCAACTGGTGATGAAACATGTATTTGAATATGAAGCGCCGTTGATAGATTTTCAGTCCTCTTATGATATCTATCAATCCTTCCTTAGATTGCATCCGGTACTAAAAGAACAATACTTTCTGAACTCCAAAGATGAAGAAGATGATGCATATGAATCGTCTCGAATCGATGCCTTGATTGTTAACGAGCGTGGCATTTTTGGCGTTTACTCATTACGTGAAGTCTTTGAATATAAAAAATTCTGGGCAATAGGAGCAGGGGCGGAAATCGCACTAGGCGCACTGTATGCGGCGTATAATCACTCAAACAATGTAGAGGAAATAGCAACCATTGCCATTGAAGCCAGTGCAGAGTTTCATACCAGTAGTGCGCTGCCTTTGACAAAATACTGTCTTGATTTAAAAAACTAGTCAGATGTTTACAGGCATTATTCAGGCGGTAGGAACACTACAGGATATCGAGGCTGGCGAAAAAGGCTATTGCATATCCGTCGCAACGCCTGAAGGTTTTCTGGCAAAAGTGAATACAGGGGATAGCATCGCTGTCCAGGGTGTTTGCCTCACTGCTACCGAAGTGAAATCGAACTATTTTCGTGCAGATGCTTCAAATGAGACATTGAAATGTACCACGCTCGGAAGTGTAAAAACTAACGATCGACTGAACCTGGAAACCGCACTCACGTTATCAACTGTATTGGGTGGTCATCTGGTTTCAGGGCATGTAGACGGCGTTGGCGTGATTAAAAACATAGAAGAAGATGGAGATTCGGTGCGAATAACAATAAAAGTCCCCGAAGACCTTGGTCGTTATATCGCACGTAAAGGATCCGTCTGTATTGACGGCATAAGCCTGACAGTAAATGAAGTAAACGACTCTCAGTTTGATGTCAACATTATTCCGCATACATTTCAAAATACGACATTCAGTGAAGCTTCTGTTCAAGCCAGGGTGAATGTTGAAGTGGATTTAATTGCGCGTTATTTGGAACGTCTGCAGTCTTATGAACATTCATAAATAAACATGAAATTTAATTCAACAGAAGAAATTATTTCGGATATTGCTGCTGGTCGCATGGTGATTGTGGTTGACGACGAAAATCGTGAAAATGAAGGTGACCTGCTAATGGCAGCCTCTATGGTAAAACCGGAGGATGTAAATTTCATGGCGAAGTACGGCCGTGGATTAATTTGTCTCACGCTTACAAAAGAGCGGTGTACCCAACTCAATCTGCCGCTAATGGTGGATGTCACTGATATTAGCTATCAAACCAACTTCACAGTATCAATTGAGGCGAGCGAAGGTGTTACAACCGGAATCTCCGCCTACGATCGTGCGCATACGGTCAGGACGGCCGTAGCCCCGAACACATCGTCACAGGATATTGTGCAACCCGGTCATATTTTTCCTTTAATGGCCCAGCCGGGTGGTGTATTAACCAGGGCGGGGCATACAGAAGCAGGTTGTGATTTTGCACGTCTCGCTCAGTTGGAACCGGCTGCAGTTATCGTTGAAATTATGAGTGACGATGGCACCATGGCGCGCAGGCCGGAGCTTGAGAAATTTGCAGCAGAGCATGGCCTGAAAATTGGAACGATTGAAGATCTTATTCGCTATCGAATTCAAAATGAACGAACCGTACACCGTATCGATACCAAGCCATTTTCTACCGATTACGGACAGTTTGAACTGTACACTTACCAGGATTCAGTTAATAAAGAACTTCACTTTGCCTTAGTTAAAGGAAACATTTCAGCGGACACGCCGGTGCTGACACGCGTACATCTGGAAAATACCTTGTGTGATACCTTGCTGGGAAATGGACAGAATTGCGGATGGCCTCTGCGAGATGCGATTCAACGAATTGCTACCGAGGAAGTGGGTGTTGCGGTAATTTTACGAATTGCCAATGATGCGCTAACACTTCGGCAACAAATTGAAAATTCCAGTCTAAGCGAAAAATGTAGCGATGATCGAGATGAATCGAGTCCGGTTGATCGGCGAACACTGGGAATAGGTGGTCAAATCTTGTTTGATATTGGGGTCAAAAAAATGCGCTTGTTAAGCGCTCCTCAAATATTCCACGGTTTGGGAGGATTTGGGCTTGAAATTGTAGAGTATGTAACAGGAAAGTAGGAATCATGAAAATAGGTGCGATAGAGACAGGAGACCTGGATGGGGGAAATGCGAATATTGCGATTGTGGCTGCCCGGTTCAACGGTGAAATTGTTAACAGACTGTTACAGGGAGCGATAAAAACATTACAGCAACATGGTGTTTCTGAGCAGGCTATCGACACTGTATACGTACCTGGTGCATTTGAGTTGCCGATTGCATCGATGCATCTGGCTGAAACCAAAAAATATACAGCGGTGATAGCCCTGGGTTGTGTAATCCGTGGAGATACACCGCATTTTGATTTTGTCGCCGGTGAATGTGCAAGTGGAATTATGGATGTCGGCTTATCAACGGGTGTGCCGGTCATCTTTGGAGTCTTGACCACGGATACGCCGGAGCAAGCACAACTGCGCTCACAGATTAATGGTGATAACAAGGGCGTTGATTGCGCTCTATGTGCATTGGAAATGAGTAATACCATTAAAAGCATCCAGGAAACCTCCTGAATTTGTCCGGCGTGAACTCGATTAATGATAGATCCGTTAACCATGCAAGACAGTGTGCGAGGAGAATGGCTTTGCAAGCGCTGTATCAATGGTCTTATACCGGTGATTCCGCGAAAGATTTGATCCAACAGTTCCAGCAAGACGACTATTGGGGAAAATCAGATACTGAATACTTTTCATTGCTTGTTCGAGGAAGTACCAGTGAGACAAGTCAGATAGACGAATTTATCAGCGCGGCATCGGATTATGACGTAGAACAAATAGATCCTATTGAGTTAGCCGCGTTACGGTTAGCAACCTATGAGCTGCTTCATATTCAGGAAATTCCACCCAAAGTGATCATCGCTGAAGCTATCCGTCTTTGTAAAAAATTTGGATCTGATGAAGGATTTAAACTTGTTAACGTCGTGCTGGATAATCTGGTCGATCGATTTGATCGCAGCAAATAGAAATCGCCACGTTGAACGAATCTGAAATCATTCAACGCTATTTTATTCATTCACCGCATGATCAATCGGTCTCCGTTGGTATAGGTGATGATGCTGCTGTTGTTGTACCGCCAGCTGGTGAAGAATTAGTTATTACAACTGATTCAATGGTTGAAGGAACACACTTTTTGCGCAACACCAACCCATACTTTATCGGCTATAAACTGATGGCGATTAATTTAAGTGATCTGGCAGCCATGGGTGCAAAACCAATGTGGGCAACTTTGAATTTGACTTTATGTGAAATCAATGAGGATTGGCTGGATCAATTTTCACAAGGATTTTTTAATTGTGCCAATAAATTTGAAGTGACATTGATTGGCGGCAATCTTGCAAAGGGAGGCCAAACTAATGCTACCGTACAACTGACCGGTAGTATTCCAAAGGGTAGTGCACTAAAAAGAACAGGAGCGGCAAGTAACGATTTACTATTCGTAACCGGCCAGATCGGACTTGCAGCATTTTCTTTGCAACGGTTGAGCTGCAATCAGTACGATCATGATTGTCTGAGTTCCGAACAAATTGATGCATTGTATTGCCCGGTTCCGAGAATTGAATTCGGAATTGCCCTTCGAGAGATCGCAAGCAGTGTTATTGATATTTCCGATGGATTGCTCCATGAGCTGCAGGAAATCTGTAACGCCAATCAGCTGGGGTCTCAGGTCATATCAGAACGCATTCCCTTAGCAACAGGTGTCGATCTTAATACCGCGTTGACTGGTGGTGATGATTATGAGCTATTGTTTACCGCAAATAAGAAAAACAGCGATAAAATTCATCAGCTTGCTCGGCAATACAACGTGCAAGTGACGCAGATTGGTGAGATGAACAGCCGTAAAGAAATTGAGTTATTCAGGTCAGGCGAACGAATCCCTGTTCCGCTAAACACCGGATTTGATCATTTCAGCGATGAGTAAAGAAACGCGCATTAACCCATCTTTCAGGGAATTGCTAACACAGCCGGTTCATTTATTTGCGTTTGGATTTGGAAGTGGTTTATCTCCGGTTGCACCAGGAACTGTCGGCACGCTGGTCGCAATACCGATTTATCTTTTGTTAAGTACATTCAGTCTGTTGGCGTACTTTCTAGTTCTGGTATTTATTACGATATGGGCAGTGTGGGTTGCAGGAAAATCGGCACGTTTACTCAATACGCATGATCACGGCGGAATTGTAATTGATGAAATTTGTGGATTTCTGGTCACTATGTTGCTGGCTCCTCCCGGCTGGACGTGGATAGTCGTGGGATTTGTCCTGTTTCGCTTGTTCGACATTCTCAAACCCTGGCCCATCAACGCACTGGATCGGCGGGTAAAAGGTGGGTTGGGGATCGTTTTGGACGACCTCATGGCGGGCATATATGCCTTATTATCGCTTGAGTTAGCGATTTTAGCCGTTGGGTAATGTCAATAAGCGAATCTTTGAGATAATATCTTCTCGTAAGCCAATGTTTTTTAGTAATATTTTAAATCAATAAAATTGCAATACCAGGGACTTTCCTGCCGGATTTACAACTTAATCAGAACTTATGGGATTTATCGACAGCTTTCGAACCGATGGCCTAATTGCGCAGATCACGCAAAGTAGTTCTCTTGCGGATCCTGCTGCTAAAAAGGCATTGGAAAAACTGAAAAAGAAACCAAAGGCTGCAATTCCAAAACTCGCCCAACAACTGCAGACCACAAACAAGAAAGAAAATAAAATTTTAATTGAGATTCTGACCGATCTCGCAAACCCTTCTACACTGGATACATACATTCCGTTGCTTGGAGATGATGCTGAACTGGTCCGGAGCGGAGTTGCTATAGCGCTATGCGAATCCGAATCAATTGATCCCAATCCCCTCGTTGAAAAACTGGCTGAACCCGAATTATCCAAGCCGGCATTAATGTCAATTCTTGCAGCCCATAAACATAAACTTAAAGCCACAAATCTGTTGCGATTTGTCTACAAGGTAGATCAGGGTGAACAGATTGCGTTATTCAAGATTATCGACAGTGTTGCAACCGAAACGGTAATTACCGAAATAATTAATCGACTGGATTCAAAGGATGCATTTATTCGCTGCAATTTTGCAAAGATACTGGGTAAATTTGATAAGGCAAATGTCCATATTGCGCTGGAACGCTTACTAGCCGACGAAAATAAAACCGTTCGTTTGGCCGCACTTGACGGCCTTGGGAATATGAAAACCGAAATGAACATCGATCGATTATGCAAGCTGATAGACGATGGCGATTTTGCGGTTCAGAACAAGGCTGTTGAAACCATCGTTAGTATTAAGCATCCAGAGACCGTTGCCCACTTAGTACCTCATCTTCGCAGTGATTCCGAGTACACACGCAGAGCAGCCGTCGAAGTATTGAATGAAATCGCAAGCCCAAATTCGGTACGTGATCTTTTTCGAGTACTTAAGGATGAAGATTGGTGGGTACGATCACGTGCCGCGGATGCATTAGGAAAAATAGGTGGCCCGAAAGTGGTACAGGCCGTCATGATTTTAATTAAGGACAAAGATGAATTTATTCGCCGTTCCGCAATTGAAATAATTAATGCCACAGAAGACGACAGTACGTATGACGCGTTAGTGGATGCATTGGAAGATTCCGACTGGTGGGTGCGGGAACGTGCCGTGGATGGATTGGCAAATCTGGGAAATCGCCAGGCAGTGCCCATGTTGATCAAGTTGCTGCAGAGAAATAATGAAAATACAGATGACAAGAACATCGAATCAATGGCGATTATTCTTCTACAGGCCCTTGCAAAGCTGGAAGCGAAATCTGCAACGCCTTACGTCATTAAGCAATTGTGGGTAAAGCAGGAAGGGATTATTAAAGAAGCACTACTATGCCTTGAAAGACTGGCTGACGATGGAAATGTAGAGGAAATTGTCTCTTCCATAAATCACGCACTGGAAACCAGTGATGAAGATCTGAAAGAGCTCGCTGGAGAATCGATCGACAGAATTCTTAAGGATTTGCATAAACAACGCACCGATATTCGCGAAACACTTTCGCGTCGACCAAGCAGCTCTGCTGAAATGACGATGCCCGGAACTATTATTCGAGGCAAGACCGAGGTTATGCCCCAATCAGTCGATCCCGCTAAACTTGAGCCAGACGATATTCTTGCTGGACGGTATAAATTTATTCGCCAGGTCGGAAAAGGCGCATTTGGTTCGGTTTATTTAATGGAAGATTTAATGATCAATGAAGAAGTGATCCTTAAATTCCTGAATGCCCAATTTGTATCTGATGACAGCGTAATTAAAAGATTTATCTATGAGTTGCGTTTTGCGCGCAAGGTGACTCACCAGAATGTTATTCGAATCTATGATTTGATAACGTTTGGCGACTCACACGCTATTTCAATGGAGTACTTCCAAAGTCATACGTTAAGTGCGGAAGTAAAAGACCGCAAACCTATGGATACAGCACGTGCAATCAAGGTCGCAACCGATATATGCAGCGGGATGGAGAGCGCGCATTCAGCTAATGTAATTCACCGTGATCTGAAGCCAAACAATATCATGATCAATGATGACGACGAGCTTAAGATCGTGGACTTTGGAATCGCCGCAGCCAGTCAGAGTTCTGATACAAAATTAACCAAAACCGGATTGCTGGTAGGAACTCCGACTTATATGTCCCCGGAACAGGTCTTAGGCAAAGACATAGATAAGAGGACAGATATTTATAGTCTGGGAACGATCATGTATGAAATGGCGACCGGTCGACCTCCATATAGTGGTAGCGACAGTATGTCGATCATGTATCAACATGTGCAGGGCAGTGCTCCTCCTCCAATCGAGAAAAACAAAAATCTTCCGGTAGAATTAAGCGACCTTATTATGTATTGCATGAAAGTTAAACCGGACGAACGTATGCAATCCATGTCTGAACTCAAGCAAAGCCTCAACAAACTTGCCCTCGTAACGAGTGAGGCATAATGGCAAGAATCGATGCATTTTTGAAACTTGGTCGTGAGCAGGGAGTTTCGGATATTCATTTTGCGGTGGGCGTGCCACCGATGTTTCGAATGCATGGTGATCTGCTGCCTATCAAATTTCGTGAGCTCGGTGATACAGAACTGGAAAGTTATCTGTTTGAAATTATCACCAAGAGTCAGAAAGAGAGATTCAAGGATGGAGAAGATCTTGATTTTTCCTATATGTCGGAGAATACAGGTCGTTACCGTGTAAATATGTTTCGGAAATCCTCTGGAATCGGCGCTGTTTTACGATACATTCCGACGCAAGTTCCAACATTTGAATCATTACAGTTACCACGTGTTATCAAATCGTTTTCTGATTTCAAGCAGGGAATGGTTTTGGTGACGGGTGCTACCGGTACGGGCAAGTCGACCACCTTGGCATCTCTGATCCATCACATAAACAATACGCGCAAAGAAAATATCATTACTCTCGAAGATCCGATCGAGTTTATCCATCCTTCATTACAGTCTCAGGTTATTCAGCGCGAGGTTGGTACTCACCTGGGTAGTTTTTCGGATGGCTTGAGGGCGTCATTACGCGAAGATCCAGATATTATTCTGGTGGGTGAGATGCGGGATTCCGAAACCATTGCCATGGCAATGTTGGCAGCGGAAACTGGCCATTTGGTGTTTGGAACCTTGCATACTACTTCTGCAACCAAATCAATTGATCGAATATTGGATGCCCTGCCGGCAGAACAAAGAGAACAGGGGAAGATTTTTTTAGCCCAGCATCTGCACGCGGTAGTGACACAGGACCTGGTTCGCTCAGCAGATGGCAAGTCCAGGAAAGCCATCGTTGAGATATTGATTATGAATAATGCCGTTTCCAATTTGATTATGTCGGAAAAGACATTCCAGATTCCCAACCAGATACAAACGGGAAGTGGAGTTGGCATGCAATTAAAAGACCAGGCACTAATGGATGCAGTGCATGCCAAAGAGGTCGACGCGGATGCTGCCTACCTGCATGCTACTGACAGAAAATTATTCCAGAAGTTTGTTACTGATGCATCGTTGATTGCGAAACAATAAGTCATTATTGCTATGTTAGAGCTGGAAAAGTTACTAGAAAAGCTGATTGAAGATGGTGGCTCGGACCTGCATATATTATCGGGTGATCCGGTACGAATGCGTGTACATGGTGATCTCATTAGCGTTACACAGGAACCAGTCGGTGCCAAGGATGTACTGGAAGCATTCAAAGAAATTATGACCATGCGTAATAAGGAAGTGCTGGAAGCGGATGACCAGGTTGATTTTGCCTATGAATTGGAAAATGTTGCGAGATTTCGTGCCAATGTTTTCCGTCATCTGAATGGAATAGGTGGCGTTTTTCGTTCCATACCAGCAAGCGTTGTGCCTCTAGAAAAATTAAACATGCCGCCGGCGATAGAAGCCGTATGCCGTCAGAAATCAGGATTGATCCTGGTGACGGGTAAAACCGGATCAGGTAAGTCCACAACGTTGGCCTCGATGGTTGATGTCATCAACACGAGCCAGAAAGGGCATATTCTTACCATTGAAGATCCTATTGAATTCGAGCACACACGCAAGCTTTGCCTGGTTAGTCAGCGTGAGGTGAATAATCACACTAAGACCTTTTCCCAGGCATTACATTCTGCCTTGCGTGAAGATCCCGATATTATTCTGGTGGGTGAATTGCGAGACCTCGAAACCATGAGCTTAGCGGTAACAGCAGCTGAAACCGGCATATTGGTGCTGGCAACGTTGCATACGAATAGTGCAGCTTCTACTGTAGACCGGGTGATCAATACATTTCCGGTAAACAAGCAACCGCATATCCGCACAATGTTGTCTACATCGCTGCGTGCAATTATTTCCCAGCAACTATTAAAGACAATAGATGGTCGTGGACGGGTTGCCGCGGTCGAAATCCTGCTCAATACTTCGGCAGTCTCGAATGTGTTGCGTGAAGGTAAATCGGAACAACTGGAAAATTTGATTCAAAGTGGATCGAATCTAGGGATGCAAAGTATGGACTCTGCATTGCATAATCTGGTGCGTGAACAAAAAATTGATCCTCAAACTGCATTTGAGTCGGCAAATGATAAAGGCCAATTCACTCAATACCTTAAAAAAACGTCATAACTTACTTATTTTAAGTAAAATTTTTCAATTTTTTATAATCTTTGCTATAGTTTTGCAACTTGGCTCGCCACTACAGGCCGGTCCAGCAGCGCCCCACGTTGAAGTGGTTGCCCTGTTTGAGGGCAAAGCGATGCTGTTGATTAACAGGAAACAGATTCTGGTGACCGCGGGTGAAACTACAGAACATGGGTTAACCCTGGTTTCTGCAGACGCCAAGGGCGCATTAATTGAATTTGAAGGAAAGAAACGGCGCTATGTGCTCGGTGGCCTGGTACGACAGGTCGGCACGAAAAAGTCGAGCGAGGACGCCAAAATCTATGTATATCGTGGTGCAGATAATCTGTTTAGGACCACCGGTTCAATTAATGGGTATCCAGTAAACTTTTTAGTGGATACTGGTGCATCCAGCATTGCACTCAGTTCCGAACAGGCAAAAAGGTTGGGTATAAATTACCGGTTAGATGGTTCACCGACATTAATTTCTACCGCATCGGGTACTGAACCTGGATTCAATGTCACAATTGATCGAATTACAATTGCTGGCGTTACTCTGCGTTCAATCGGAGCGCTGGTTATTGAAGGCGTAGAGCCGAGTACGCCGTTACTGGGGATGTCTTACTTGAACCGATTTGAAATTACCAATTCCGGACGCGTAATGACGCTGAAAAGAAAATTTTAAGAACAGGCCAATGGGTAAACATTCTGAATGTGCCGTAATGTTTGTAGATATTGCTGGCAGCACCAAGCTCTACCAGGAGTATGGGGATACGCTCGCCCAAGACAGTATTGCGCGCTCACTGATTCGAATGTCGGAGATTATCAAACGGCATAAGGGCACTGTTATAAAGTTCATTGGCGATGAAATTCTTTGCTTTTTTAATGAAGTTGACTACGCGATTAATACGGCATTTAAACTCAATGAGCTGCTGGAACAATTCAGTGATCCAAACGGAATTAACATCAAAATTCGAATTGGACTGCATTATGGGCAAGCAATTGTCGATCAGAATGATATCTATGGGGATACGGTCAATGTTGCAGCCGCTATGCGCGAAATAGCCGTTTCCAGACAAATTATAACTACTGAAAATGTGATTCAACGTATGCCGCCTGAGTTGCTGCACCGGGCCAGAAGATTTGATACGTCCCGTTTAAAAGGCAGGCAGGAGAAAACCGTCATTTATGAGTTGCAATGGGAGGACGAAGATTCAACCCAGATGCTATCTGCGGCTGACCAGGGTGAAGATGAAAAGGTTACTCGACTTCAGCTTACCTATAAAGGCAAGGAGATATCACTGCTTGAGGAGATGCCAGCGATTACTATTGGGCGTGATTCCTCCTGCACATTGATTGTTGATGGAAATCTGGTTTCCCGAATACATGCCACGATCTCATATCGAAAAGGCAAATTCATCTATGCGGATTCAAGCACCAATGGCACCTACATCAGAACCGAAGAAGGTCGCAATGTTTATGTGCGTCGTGAGGAAGTTCCGTTATGGGGCTTGGGCAATATCAGTCTTGGTCGGGCTCCCGAGGAAGACGAAGCCAATCTGATTCAATATATCAGTCGATAACAGGAACCTTTATTATTCGACCTGTGGTTCTTGAACGCGTTACCATGGCGGCCCCGCAATTTCCCTGGAATTACCATAAGGCCGCTACATGGAAGTGAAAACCAGATTTGCCCCGAGTCCAACAGGATATCTGCACATTGGTGGTGTTCGTACCGCCTTATTCTCCTGGTTGTTTGCGCGCCACCATCATGGGAAGTTCGTACTGCGGATCGAAGATACTGACCGCGAACGGTCCACACAGGAGTCCGTTGATGCCATTCTTAAGGGTATGGAGTGGCTGGGTCTGGACTTCGATGAAGGCCCGTACTATCAAACGCAGCGATTTGACCGCTACAAGGAGGTAATCCAGCAGCTACTCGATAAGGACCTTGCCTATCGCTGTTATTGCACACGGGAAGAGCTGGATGCGCTTCGATTGGAGCAACAGAAAAACAAACAGAAACCGCGTTATGATGGTCGTTACCGCGATTATACGGGGCCTGTACCTAAAGATATTAAGCCAGTAATTAGATTCAAAAATCCGCTGGAAGGTGATGTTGTTATCCATGATCTCGTGCTGGGTGATGTCACTATTAACAATCGGGAACTGGATGATTTAATTATTGCGCGATCCGATGGTACCCCGACGTATAACCTAACGGTCATTGTTGATGATCTGGATATGGGAATTACTCATGTCATTCGCGGAGATGATCATATTAATAATACACCCAGGCAAATGAATATGATTGAGGCGCTGGGAGGAAAACTGCCAAGTTTTGCACATTTACCAATGATACTTGGTAGTGATGGTAAACGGATGTCGAAGCGACATGGTGCAATCAGCGTGTCAAATTACGCAGACGAGGGCTATCTGCCAGAAGTATTGCTGAACTATCTGGCACGATTAGGGTGGGCTCATGGTGATCAGGAAATATTTACAATCGATGAATTAATTGAAAAGTTTTCGCTGGAAAAAGTAAACAAAGCAGCGGCTACATTCGACCTGGACAAGCTGCAATGGCTGAATCAGCACTACATTAAATCGATGCAGCCTGATCGGCTTGCAACACTCCTGGAAGAGGGCTTGATAAAAGCAGGTGTAAGCATTGCTTCTGCAGATAAACTGACCAAGGTTGCCGCGATTCAAAAGGACAGGGTGAAAACAATCAATGATCTCGTCTCCAACAGTCTGTACTTTTTTTCGGATTTTAGTGGATATGATGAAAAATCAGCCAAAAAGTTTTTACAGGAATCGAGTCTACCTATACTGAGATCAGTAAAGGACAAATTAATCGCAGTGGAAACATGGGATGCCACCTCCATTCATGAATGCATTGAGGCGTATTCTGATGAAAGTGGCCTAAAATTTGGAAAAATTGCGCCTCCGATTCGAGTTGCTGTGTGTGGCAGTTCTAATTCCCCATCAATCGACATAACACTTGAGCTGATTGGAAAAGATACGGTAATTAATCGAATTGACCAGGCAATTTCGACTATAGAAAGTCAAGTTGAGGGGGCCAACTAAACTAGGCATAATTGCCTCACTTGCCAGCACGTTGGGGCTATAGCTCAGCTGGGAGAGCGCTTGCATGGCATGCAAGAGGTCGGCGGTTCGATCCCGCCTAGCTCCACCATTTCTTTATTTTCAACCTTATACTGTCCTAAGGTACTGAAAAGTAATGTACTTCTAGTGGCTCCAAATCCGTGCCCAATTTTGTATGCGATGCTGACTTTAAATACAGTTCTTTGCACCAATTTCTTATGCTTGTAATTGCCATCCTGCCAGTATTTGGCAATGTCGCCGATCAGTTCAAAAGTAGTTTCAAAAGCGTCTTGCGGCTTTAGTTCAGTATTCTCTAGGTCGTCAAGTTGGGATAGAAATACGGGCAATTAGTGCACCCATTTTTTGGTCAATCTCAGCAGCACTTTTGCTTTTGGTTTTCACAGATTTTTGTTGTAATCGTATGCGATTCTGATAGCAATCATTCATTACTGCTCGAAGTATGTTGATCGCTTTTTTTATAATATTTGGCCATAATTCATGAATCAAATTTTGCTTGAAAATAGAAGTCAGGCTCGTTTATTTCCTCGGGAGTCAAGTCTATGGCAAGCAGTTCATCAAGAGGTGTAAGGTTGGCAAAAGATTCCATTATAATTAATGGCAACATTTACTTACTCATATCATCAACCCCTACCGCACAATGGTTACGAAAGCAGAATTTTGCAGCATACAAAATATTAATGCGGATGACATTGAAGACTGGGAAGCTTCGCTGGAATTGGCATCAAAACTCATCAAACAACTTCCTAATACGTCTGCACTGAATGCGAATGATCGATTAAATGCTTTCTTGGATTCGATAAATTTGCTGGAAATTCGTGTTAAAAGTGGAGCCTACAGTGAGAATAATGCTTTTGTCGCAATGTTGGTTGCAAAAATGACACTCAAGGAATATGAGCGCTGTTTCATGCAATGGGAGATAAAAGTATTACAGGGAAAAATGACCCTGGGGAGTCAACCGCTTTTGGCATCAAAATTCATGCAAAAATTGCACATCGGAAACTGATGGGACACATATATAAAATCTGTCAGTGCTTCGATGTCGGGATTTGAATATAATACTGGCTTAGTAACTGCAGGAAAGTTGATTTGTGAACTCAACGAGTAATTACATCATTGCCATTCTCGCTTTGATCGGAGCTACAGCGGGAATATGGGGTGCCTATACGGTTCACACGGCAATGGGGCCACCACAATCAATTGAAAAACATTTGGCCTTGCAGGCGAGCTTCAATAAACAGATCGAGTCTGCACAAAAGCGTGGAGATACGGATGAAGTTTCTCGATTACGCTCAAACTATGAGTCGTATGAGGAAGGATGGCGCGAAAGTATAAAAATTGGAACATTGGTAGAAGTTGCCTATCAAAGCAATCCTGAAGACATAGATGAGTATAGTAAAGCTGCAATTTCCCTTTGGACACAAAACGCCATCGTCAGGACTTCTGGCTGGTTAACTTATAATTCCTCGCTGGTTGGAAAGGCCTGGTTTATATCCGGGGAATATTTAAAAGCGTTTCGGGCGTTTAAATTAGCAGAAAATCAGGACCCTAAGAATCCATTAAACTATGTGGATCAAGCCAGGGCTCTGGGATATCTTGCGGCACACTCCGTACTGGGAGAAGAAAAAGTCGAATATACAGAGGCTGCGGTGCAGAGTGCTAAAATTGCACTCAATATGCTGGATGAGCAACCCCTGCCAATCGAAGTAAGCAATGATGATATTCTGCAGTCAATATTCGAGCTCGCAGAAAAAGAAATACAATAGCTATTTTTTTCTTTCATCCTGTCACCTCCAGGTTTCTGGACTTCAGTTTGTAATGACATATTTCAAACTTGTATAAATGAACTTAACGGCCGCATTCGATTTTGAACAGTTAAGAGTATATCTGGACTCGGGAGGTCCAGTTGTTGTTATCTTGATCGGCATGTCGATTGTTGGCTTAACGGTATTTATCTTAAAACTATGGCAGTTTTTCAGACTGGAACTTGATAAAAGAGATTTTATTAGTTCAGCAATTAATGCATGGAATAATCAAGACAATGAATCGATGCATGAGATACTTGGCAAGTCAAAAAATCCTATTGCAAGAGTCATTGAAACGGCAACGAATACGATTTCTTTGGAAGCTACGGATCACGTGCTTGCACGTGAAGAGACGGTACGGGTTGCAACATTACAGCTTGCCAATATGCGTTGCTACTTGCGAGTTATAGAAGTAATTGCTGCGTTGGGACCGTTGTTGGGATTATTTGGTACCGTGCTCGGAATGATTGAAGCATTTCAACGCTTGGAAGAAGCGGGTACCGCGGTAGATCCGGCTGTACTGTCTGGCGGCATATGGGAAGCCTTGTTAACGACAGCTGCTGGTCTGGCTGTGGCGATTCCGGCCATCATCGCCTTGAATTGGCTGGAGCAACGCATAGAGAATTTCAAACTCGCGATGGAAGATGCAATGACGCGAGTATTTACGTCCTCACTTGTTTCTATTAACACAAAAAAATGAATCTCCCGGCGATAAAGCGAAAATCGCTTGTTAATCTTACGCCGTTAATTGATATGGTGTTTATTCTGCTGATATTTTTTATGCTGGCGTCTAATTTTGTTGAATGGAACTACATTGAGTTAGGAGTAGGGGAGTCAGAAGAGCTTCTTGTCGACTATGACCAAGCGAGCATAATTCAAATAGCCGAAAATCATGTTTTTTATTTAAATGAAGCCGCATTACCCCTTGATACAATTATCTCGAAAGTGCGTAATCGCGTACGTTCAGATATTAATCACCCCATAGTGGTTCAGCCCTCAGCAAGTACAAAATTACAAGCAATGGTTAATGTGCTGGATCAGCTGCAAAATTTTTCCGGACACAATATCTCTGTAGCCAGGCCTGAAGAAGAGCGCGCGAGCCAATGAAAATAGAAGAGCATCGAACGAATCATCAATTTGAAAACATCTTACCCCTGGTTAACGTGGTCTTTCTTCTATTGATTTTTTTTATGGTTGCAGGTGCATTTTCCAGTCCTGAAATATTTAAAGTAGACGCACCCTATGCACAAAGCGAACTAGCTGCGGATCGCGGAGTATTAACCATACTAATGGACCAACAGGGCCAGCTTGCAGTCGATGACGAAATCGTATCCAAAGAAAATATTGTGCAGCTTGTTCAACAGCATGTGCTTTTTAACAAAAACACCAAGGTGCAACTAAAAGCGGACGCAAATTCCAGTGCTGTGGATGTTGTCGACATAATGGAATTAGTCAGCAGAACAGATATAGATGTTATCCATCTGCTGACAACGGGCTCCATTCAGTAGAATAAATTGGTGTATGGATACTACGCCCACATATTCGATCGGGCCTTATCACTGGTTGGTAGCAATTGTATTAGCCTTTATTTTGCATCTGTGTGTCTTGTTGAATTTTCAACAAAAGCCGATAGGAAATAATTCCATCCAACCAAATAAGGAAATAATTATAGGCTTAAAGAAATTAAAATCACCGGTGCAGCCTAAACCAGTTGCAGAAATAGTTAATCCAATCGATCAGCCTAGACCTGTTGAAGAGAAAAAGCCCAGGAAAATAGTAAAACCAAAAATTTCCAAACCCAGGCTGGCGCCTCCAATGCCTCGAGAAACTCCCGCTCCCAACGCGCCTGAGTCTGTCCAGAAACAGATAACACCTGATTCAAGTCAAAAGGCCATGGATTTGCCGGCCAAGTCTGGAAGCGATCAGAAAATTCGGGATAAATATCTATTTGAACTTGCTGCCTGGCTTGAGCGGCACAAAAGATATCCTGCTGTTGCTCGCAGAAGAGGGCAGGAGGGAAAGATAACTATTCAATTTACGATGAATGCTGACGGAGTTTTATTATCCCACAAAATATTATCACCCTCTGTCCATAGCAGCCTGAATACAGCAGTAATAAAAATGCTCGAGAGAGCATCACCGATGCCGCCAGTTCCTCAAAAACTCAGAAACGGGAATACTGAATTTGAGTACATCATCCCGGTCATTTTCAAACTAGCGAGTAGACAGTAGGCGAGATATTCGAGTATTACACGAGTGCTATTGATCGCACTCAGGCATCACCAGCTTCGCGGACGCCCTGTATCAATATGCAAAAAATTACTTTTTGCATAGTAACCAACGCCACCAGCCCCAAGAGAAATAGCAACGTCTCTAAGCTGGGACAGCTTTACGTCTGGCAAGCGGACATCAATTGCCTTGCCCTGCATATGCAGACTGCGTTTAGCCACACCGTTACTCGATTTTCGCAAGCTGGCATTGGTTTTTGGCGAACGATACCCTGAAACGATGTGGTAAGGAGCGTTAGATCGGGTCGTACGGTGCAGTAGGTGTAGTAAATCGAGCAGTTCAGGATCCATTTTCATGCTGACCTCTGCCCGGTGATCCCTCAAGATATGATTGATCTGTGTCAAAGCGCCTACATCATATGCTCCCTGTTTCCAGTAGCAGCAGCGTAGCGATTCGTTTGTATGCAAGTTAAAAAACTCCAGATTACGTTCCGGAGATCGAATGATACTGGCCTGATTGACCTTGGGTAATGCGGCTGATAAAACCATCAAAGATGCATTCGTCAGGAATACACGACGGCCTTGCCGGATTGAGCCCGGCGACTTCAGGTGTCGACTCACAACTAGCCCCTATGTAAAATTTTATAGTTTTAATGCTCATTATTATACAATTTGGCAGCTATTTTGCTATCTCGCTGGTATATATCTGACCGAAAGTGGGTTTTTCCATGCTCATCGGTCCAGGAAGTCATGTATGTAATGTGTATAGGGACCGGTTGATCTAACACGATGGACTTACGTTTTTTATTGCGTGCCAGGTACATCAGGTCGTATTTGGATAAATCACCATTGCCGGAAAGTAGTACTTCGGCAAGTGCGAATGGATTTTCTACTCGTATACAACCATGACTGAATGCGCGTTGAGCACGCGTAAACAAATTGCGCGAAGGTGTATCATGCAGGTACACACTGTGCGTATTGGGAAATAAGAACTTGATTTGGCCCAACGAGTTTCCTGCCCCCGGTTCTTGTCGAAAACGAAGTGTAATCTTGTCGGAATCCATGGTTTCCCAATCAATGGTCTGTGGATTGACCACGATGGTTCGGTCGGTCAATTTTCCAAGTAATTTCATATTGTTTTTGGACAAGTAGTTCGGATCTTTTTGAATCAGTGGAATTATTTCATTCTTTGCGATTGAACGAGGTACGTTCCAGTATGGATTCAATACCAACTCATGTAATTCTGATGATAACGTTGGCGTTTTATGCTTTGTCTTGCCGACTACGACTCGTGACTGATAAGCGACTTGATTATTTTCGATCATATAAAGCTGGTAAGCAGGGATATTGATCAGCAAGTAACGTTTATTTTCACTTGCGGGAAGTCTTCGTATACGCTCCAGGTTAAGTTCCAATTGCTGAATTCTTTGTCCGATCGGTTTATTAATTTCTAGTAATGTTTGTTTGCCGGCAATTCCATCCATTTCCAGACCATGTCGAAACTGAAATTCACTAACAGCGACCATTAATTCCTCGTCAAATAAATCGCTATCTTGCTCGCTCCCTCGGTAGTCACCGAAATTGCGTAGAATTTTTCTTAACATGGCAACATCGGGAGAACGATCACCCATTTGAAGGGAACGATTACCCGTTACAAAAAGCTGTGGATTTTTACTTAGCTTTCGATATTTTTGTAAGGCCTTTACCAACCGGCTATAGCGTTCATCCTTGGGTTGTAATTGCTCAATTAATGTACTTAATGTTTGCGTATCCACGGCTTTGTTTAATACATCAAGCAAGGCAAGATTTTTATCTTCTTCAAATTCCGGAAACCGCAGTTTTCCGAGTTCAACATGGCTTGCGAGTTTTATGTAGGCATGAGTGAATGTAATTTCAGATTTGCTCAATAAAGGAGGGTGGACATTGGTTGCTTCCAGAAAATATTGGATAAACTCGATGTCATAATCGAATGGATCGAGTCCAAATAGATCGGCCTGCTGAATGAGTGTAAACAGCTCTTTCGCATTTTGGTTATATTCTTTACCGTCACTCCAGATGAGTTGAAAGTCTCGCAGTTCGTACAGACGGGTTACCTGATTGATCAAAGGCAAATTTGAGTTGCGTAATGCATTCGGCAGGTTCCATTCCGGTGATGGTTGCTTTTGCAAGGCATTGCTGAGCATATACGGACTGCTGGCCGTTGACGAAGTCGAGGTTAGAAATCCGGCAAAAAAGAAAAGTATGGGTAACGAAACGCTGTATTGCAGGGATTTGAGTACACTGGAGATCAATGTTTTCTTAGAAGTACGAACTTTCACTATGTCCTTTCGCAAGTAATTTGTTTATTAAATTCAGCGAATTACGGTATAAAAATGAACACAGAACTTCTTTGTTGAATGTCACAGTCAGTTGCAATTAGACGGGAAAATATGAATTTTGCGAATCAGTTAGTTAAAGCCCTGCTGGTTTGAGCCAAATAATGATTGTTGAAATCATGTCTGAGTTATTTGGTTATGGTTTGTAACCCGGCCACGAATAAAAAATTTAATTTCCAGTATGAAATCGTTACTTCATAAACGCCCGCATCCGGAAGAAAAAAGTTTGATGGCTGAGGGTCCTTCGGTGCAACTGACTAATTACTCGTAAATTATCTTGAATATCATGGGCTTAAAAGACTATTTTAAATTAAATTAGGAGTATTAACTGTCTGCAGGTTATAATTAATCAAAAGGAAGTTCGGGAAACTACAACACAAAATACAATTATTATGACCATGATTCGGTTGGGCGGGTCGCAAAACGATTCGCAAGAAGAACGAAATAGCCGCACTAAAGACAGCGAACGAAGGAACCAAGCTGATCGACGTACCTCAGTGGAGGCCACTCAATTTCCTGTATATACCGCAAGTGGAACCTGGGTCCGGTGTGATAGAAGGAAAAATCCGGAACGTCGCGTTAAAAGTATTAATGTTGGCGAAGATCAGCTACTAGAAGAAGAGTTTATGGAGTTATTTAAGGACTACTCTTAACGTACTCAATATTTTGAGAATTTGCTCCAAATCTTTCGTTTGCGTCGGAGCAATTTTCGGAACGGGATCCTAACTGTCTGATTCGCAAATTGATTATGTAGTGTTTACAATAGGGCACCAGCTAAGTTTAACCACATCAGACAGGGTGACCCGGTGCCAAAACTTGAACCAAATCACGCTCGAGCCGTTCGAACGAAAGTTCGCAGAACGACGGCAGGTCCAAGTACAATCCAGGAAAGACGAAAAAAGACTTCGGAGCGCCGTCGTAACGAGTTCATTGCGCAGTTTCCGATTATCACTACTCAAGGAATTTGTGTGCGCCGTGACCGACGTAAAATGCCGGATAGAAGGGTGGCGAATATTGTCGTGCGTGAAGCGAAGATAAAAGAAGAAGTATTTGATACTCTTTTTTCCAATTACCTGAGGTACAAAGAACGTATGCGCCTACATGCCTCGCGTAGAAAGTAGAATCAGATCGTTAGCTGTCCCTGCTGCTGCATTCTAACCGATCCATCGGGTTGAGTTTTTCCTAAATAGCGCATGCCGTCGGCTATCGTTTGGTCAGTATTCGCGTTTTGTCGAAGATGCATATCCAGCTGGTATCTCATATCGGTATACAACTGAACAAATCCTGTTAAGTCAACGTGTCCATTATCATTTTCAATATCAATCTGGGTATGGTCAGCAGTAGTATGAAATTCAGAACGAACGTCACCCATTGAGATTCTGATCACTCCATTTAACACCAGTGAATTAAATTTGACATTACCATCGATAGACTCCAGGCGCTGACCGTTAAAAGCGGCTTTCTCAACATTTGCCGCAAAATTACCCGTTGAAGTAATCCCATAATTTTTAAATAGCAAACTTAACATTGCAGCATCGCCACTGGCTTGTATATTTTTAAGTACAATTTTGTTTCTTACTGTTACTTCAAATTGGCTAGTAACCTGTTCGTGGTTTTGATTAATTTGCGCGCATAGTTTAAACAGCAAGAAACATGTCGGTTGAATCGTCCACTTTACCGAGCCGATATCTACATTATTGACTCTAAGCGAATCAGTGGAACCACTCCATAAGTTTCCGTGATAATTGTTCCCAACGACATTTTTGGGGAGCAGTCGGGATGCTGTGCTAGCTGGCACCATTATGAACAGGCTGAGAGTAAATACTGCGATGCCAATTACGATGTACTTTTTCATGCTCGTTTCAAGGTTATCTTCGCTTTAACCACGCCGGGTTTCTCCAGTTTGGTTACATTGGCCTCTTTCACTTTCACATTGCTACGCTTGTCCAGTTCACCTAGCATAGTAATCAATGCATCAAAATTCATTTCCTCTATCCAGATGGTCGTATTATGCGGGCCGTCTGGTTCGATTCTGTTAATTGCCACTCGCAATCCCATCTGTTTTGATAAGCTGTCTACAATAGCTAACAAGGATCGTTTGGAGTCTTTCTTAAGCAGGTTTGGATTGGTTAGCTTAATCTGCTTTACTTCATTGCTTTTGGTCGTCATCCAGCTTAGCAGCTGTTGCTGATTTTCTACATACTGGCGTTTGTTATTTCGTGCTTCAACCAAAGGGGACCAAATAAGTAAATAGGCTAGGAATATAAATACTACGATGGCTGCCATGACAACAAATCGTTGTTCTCTGGTCTCCATGTTATTCCACCAATCTTTCATACTTTACTCCGACACCAGCATGCGGGCATTAATTTTGTCTGCGACTGAATTTGCTGATTGCAATTCTGCCTTGATGTTTTTTGATTGTAGCTTGTTTTTAACATTCTCCAGCACCTGAACATCTTTTGCGCTTATTTCCAGGGCTAGTTCATTATTTTTATAGAACAAGCTGGTTATGGAGGTGTTTGTATCCTTATTTAACTCGTATCCACTATGATGCAATAGTTTGAGAAAATCTGTTTCTCCCTGAGTAGAACCTGGGCTGCTTAGCGCCTTGATTCGCTGCTCCATTTGCACACGTGCATTTACAATGTTTTTTACTTCAGGAAAAGTACGGCGAAATATCTGTTCGATATCGGCATCAAGTTTTTTAGCTGAACTATTTAGTTTCAAGTAATCTATGCTAACGAGAAGTAATGAAAGTATAAACCAAATTGCAGCTAGTCCGGCGGCAATCTTCCATGGGCGTATTGTTTTGTGGGTTTTATCCGCCTTTGCATAAGGACCTTGTAAAAGGTTGATGCACTGATCTTCATTAAACCCGGAGATACATATAGTAGGACTCCAGGAGTCATGAATATACACATTGGGCGCCTGTGTGATATCCAGGATATCTTCATCCGGGTGACGATATACTTCGATGATTTCCGGGCTGGCGCCCTTGCCTGAACTTGCAATTTGAATGAAATCTTTAAAGTGTACGGTTTCGCATCCAAATCCACTGCTGGGACCAGTTCGGACAATAACATGTTGCTCATCAATACATGCAATCCATTGATTCTCGGTCCACTTCAAGCCAAATAAATCTGTCGTAATAATGTCGGGTAGAATGTTTGCGCCACTCAAAGTACTTATTAAGTGATCGAGTTTGGCTTTCGAAATTACGATTACCGGATATTCCCCATCCGCTGTCCTTTGTCCTATCGAAAAGTGTAATGCCTCGATGTCTTCTGCAAGTTCATCTTCTAGCGCAAATGGAATTGCTTTTTCTAACTGCTTTCTATTTCTCGTTTGTACAGCAACAGTTGTGATGAACAGATCTTCTATTGGCAGAAGAATAACTACTTTTCTGTCCTGAATAAGTGACGCTGCATGTGAAAGTTTTATCTTTCCACAGTTATCTGTATTTTCATTGTCAGTTAAAAGCATCCATCGAACAGCAGTATCTTCGTCGACTACTCGATCCTCGCTATTGACCATGAACTTGAGAAACAAGGTTTCCATAACTATAAAGCCGGGCTCCTGGAAATGATTGACAGATTATTACTGTCAATACGATGGATTGTGCTCGTAGTCTTGATAAAGCTGTTTCCGATTTTCACTGACGAATTTAAATTGAAATAGCTACTTTGTAGCGACAAGGATTTTGGGTCTATATTTTTTCCCTCAATGAGTGGGTGTGTAAAAAATTCCTGCAGGGTGTCAAATGCTTCTTCGTCACGCTCGCTGGTAATACTTTCCGCTGTATCGATACTGATTTCCGGAGATAATGCAGCGATCACAATAGGCTCAGCCGTATTAATATTCACAGCAGTATTTGCAGGAAGAGCCGTGAGATAGGGGCTTGCCTTTTCATAGGTCTCCTGGTCGAATCCTTTAACAAGACGTAGCTCGGAAATATGACTCATAGTTTGATTAGCAGTTAAATACGGGTTTTCCAGCCCCGTATAATAATCATCTTCAGCTCCATTCGGTGGTATTGCTTCGACGTCTGGATCAATCCAGTCGATAACTGCCTGTACCAGATCCTGGTCCAGTTCAAGCAATGAAAATAGCCGCTCAATTCGCTTGCGAGTCAATGGATCAAATTCGGATCCAACAACCAGGTTGTTTACGTTGAACTTACTCTGCTCATCTCCAAGTTCGCCAGAAATATAACCTCCAGGTAAGGGTAAAGCGGGTAATCGAGTCGCCCAGCTCTCGCCTCTGTGGTCAATATCCGAATCGTCCAAATCACGTGCCAGAATGACTTTCACCCATGCCTCGCCACCATGTAAGTAGGACCAGGCCTGGCTGCCAAAAACTGTATTCTCCACTCTGCGAATAGATAGTTGATGATTCGACGCAATCGACGTTGCGGCAATCGCAGCAAGCGCTAAAACCAATACTGCTGTGAGCAATGCAATTCCACTTTGAAACGATCGATTATTCATTTTGGCACTGAGATAATGCGGGTAATTTTCCCCCACGGTTTGATATTGAATGAAATCGATACCGCGCGAGGTAAACCAGCTGATTCGGGTTCAACATTGATCGGAGGCCAGCGTTTTTCCCAGATACTGCCTTGATTTAAAAATTGCCACTCCAGTTCCTGAATGTTTTTCAATAAAGGAACACTACGTGAGTCTTCACTAATAGCTCCATCCAGACGATTCCAGCTGTGGCGTATCAGTTCTTCATCTTTTACTTCGTACGCTATGCGTTGCATAGTACTGCGAGAGAGGCTGGCTGGATTTCTCCAGCCACTATAAGTAAAGCTCATTACGTTATTTTCATCTGCAGAAAACGGCGGCTGTCGATCACCATACTGATCGCGTACAGAACGCCGGATTATCTGGCTTACGTCGCGTTCCAGATATTTTAGTGTTAACTGAATGTTTTTTATTTGATCAGAGCGCTGCTGCAAATCTGCCTGTTGCTTGAGAATGGCATTCAAGCCGGTAAATGCCATTGTTCCCACAACGGCGAACACTGCCAGGGCGATGACAATTTCAATCAGCGTAAAACCACGATTATTTCCGTGTTTACAAATCATCACTGACTATTCCCAATATAGGTAGGCAAAAGAGTTACAAGCGTCGCATACACCTGGCTGGAAGATTTTTTATCACGTCTTACCTGGATTTCGACACGTTTGATATCCGGGTCTTCGGTTGCCTTGATTTCTTTTTGCCAATGCCACTCTACGCCAGCCATTTCTTCCTGACCTTGGGATTCCTTATTAGGTTCACTCTCCAATTCCAGTTCAAACTCGGCCATTGCATTTTGTGCAACCCACATGGCAATGGTACGCTCATTAAGGTGAGCCGTATTTTTTGTAACTACTCCAGCCGTTTTAATTACTGCGGCCAACCCAATTGAAATAACCGCAAGCGCAACGACGACTTCAATCAGTGTGAAACCAAATGGGTGATTTTTAGCAGCCATCAGGCATTGACTACGTCAATTATGAAATCACCAATCTCGTCGAACTCAATCTGATAGACCCAGTCTCTGCGATCGGTAATTTCCAGTCTAAATGGAGAGATTTCTCCATCCGATGTAATAAATACCTGTGGTTTCTCTTTGTCCGTCTGAGTCAGGATTACCTTTAGATCATCGAGATATAAATTAAATTCTAATCCAGTTGGCAGCTCTCTGGATCTAAATATGCGGTCTCCCGTTACGGGTACCCAACCGCTTTCATCCAGCAGGTAAAATCCATATCCGGACTCCCAGATCGACAGTGCATAGTCTTGAGAGTTAAATATTGCCTGTTCCTTCGCGAGCTGAATCAGGGAGGCGACCTGATTGCTGCTATGCTTTATTCGCTTGGCTTGAGGATCGCCAATACTAATGGTTGCCATCGTAACGATAATGGCAAATATAACCATTACAACGACCAGCTCAACGAGCGTAAAACCATGCTGTGTACGAATAGAGGACAATGAATTACTCCAGATCCCAGTTGCCGATGTCTTTTCCGGAATCTTCACCGCCAGGACGACCATCAGATCCCAGCGAATACAAATCAAAATCACCATTTTCCCCTGGACTCAGATACTGATAATCATTGCCCCAGGGATCCTTGGGTACTTTTTTTATATATCCTCCTGCCTGCCAGTTTTTTGCTTCCTGTCCCGATGTTGGTTTTTCTGACAGTGAGACGAGACCCTGATCAGTTGAAGGGTAATTGAAGTTATCGACTCGATACATTTGTAATGCGCTTTCGATCGCGCGGATATCCTGTTTTGCCTTAACAATTTGGGCCTGGTCGGTTCGACTCACCACTTTGGGTACTACAATCGAAGCCAGAATTCCCAGAATTACCAACACTACGATCACTTCGATCAAGGTGAATCCAGATTGGCCGCTACTATGTTTTAATTTTGCATTCATTGTTTCATTCCCGCTAAAGTATTTATCCTACTAATTGATTTAAATTAAAGATGGGTAGCATGATTGCAAGAACAATCATAAGCACCAAGCCACCCATAAAGACAATCATTAATGGCTCAAACAATCCCAGCGTTGTCGCAATGACGGTTTTCAATTCGCGTTCCTGTTGAGTGGCTGCACGTTCCAGCATTATTTCAAGATTTCCACTGGCTTCTCCACTGGCAATAAGGTGTAACGTCATGGGTGGAAAATAACGTGATGATTCCAGAGAGCTATTGATACTGGCTCCTTCACGCACATTGACGGCTGCATCAAACACGGCCTGTCGCATTGGCAGGTTTGGAATGACCTGGGCGGCAATGCGCAGCGCCTCAAGTACAGGCACACCAGATGCAGTCAGAATACTAAGTGTACGTGCAAAACGGGAAGTATTCAGACCTCGAATCACTTTCCCAACAATGGGTAATCGCAGGAGTGAGGCGTGCACCTTGCTTTTAAACGCCTGGCTTTTCATTAAATTGCGAAATACGAAGACTCCGGCAATAATACCGATTAACCAATACCACCAGGTAGCACGCAGGATGGCGCTGGTTGCGAGCATAAAACGTGTTGGTAATGGCAGTTCCTGTCCCAGGTCTGCAAATACGTCGACGACTTGAGGCACCACATAAGTCAGCAATCCAACGACTACAATTACACAGATAATCAGGAGAATGATTGGATACACCAATGCCAGGGAAACACTTTGCTGCATTTCCTGTCGGCTTTCAGTGTAGTCTGCTAAACGTTCCAGTACCGGGTCCAAATTACCCGACTTTTCTCCTGCAGATACTGTGGCGCGATAGAGTTCCGGAAACGAAGATGGAAATTCAGATAAACCGCTTTCCAGGCTATGTCCTTCGGTAACTTTTGAGCGTACGCCGAGAATAGTACGTGTAACGCGAGGTTTTTCAGATTGTCTGGCGGTCGTTCTAAGTGCTTCTTCCAGGGGAGTGCCGGATTTAAGCAGCGTTGCCAATTGACGAGTAAACAGTGCGAGATCACTGGAGCTCATGCGTCCGCCAAGTGAAAACAGGGCTCTTTTTTCGCCCGGCGAACCTTTTTGTGCAACCACATTTAAATCCAGTGGTGCGAGTCCTTTTGAGCGTAATACTTGACGCGCGGCTTTCGGGCTGTCGCCTTCAATGACGCCTTTTTTCTGGCGTCCCGCATCGTCTAGCGCAATGTATTCAAATGCCGGCATGCCGTTTTAAAACTAGTTATCTTTAGTGACTCGCATCACTTCTTCAAGTGTGGTCTTCCCCTGTAGCACCAAACGCACACCATCTTGTCGAATACTGGGAGAAAGCTTGCGAGCATATTCTTCCAGATCATGTTCTGATCCAATATCGTGGATCATTGACCGCAGTACATTATCCAGTATGACCAGTTCATAAATTCCTGAACGTCCCGCATAACCGCTGTTATTGCATGCCGAGCATCCGTTGGCAGCATATACTGTCGGTGGTTCATTAAATACGGCGCCGAATTGTGCGAGATTAAGTTGTTCATACTCCATTGAATTTGCGGTATGAGGTTGTTTGCATTGGTCGCATAAAACGCGAACCAATCTTTGAGCCAGCACTCCTAGCAAACTTGAAGACAATAGAAAGGGTTCCACACCCATGTCACGCAGTCTCGTGAGCGCACCTATTGCAGTGTTGGTATGCAGAGTAGAAAATACCAGGTGCCCCGTTAAACTTGCTTGAACTGCGATTTGAGCAGTTTCAAGGTCTCGTATCTCGCCAACCATAACCACGTCCGGATCCTGTCTCAGTATTGCTCGTAATCCACGGGCAAATGTCATGTCGACTTTCTGATTGACCTGTGTCTGGCCGATGCCGTCAATGAAATATTCGATTGGATCTTCAACCGTTAGAATATTTCGTGTCTTGTTATTTATTTCGCTCAACGCAGAATACAGGGTTGTCGTTTTTCCCGAACCAGTCGGGCCGGTCACCAGAATAATTCCATGTGGTTTGTGGATTAACTTTCTGAGTTTTTCATGCAGGTCTTTGGTAAGTCCAAGATGGCTGAGTTCCAATCTGCCTGCCTGTTTATCCAGAAGTCGTAGTACCACACGCTCACCATGACCTGAAGGCAAGGTCGATACCCGCACATCCACGGGTCTGCCGGCAACACGTAACGATATACGTCCGTCCTGCGGGACACGCTTTTCTGCAATGTCCAACTGAGCCATGACCTTAATTCTGGAGACAATCAACACCCCGATATTTTTTGGAGGTTGCAATACTTCACGTAGTACGCCATCGACTCGCAAGCGTATAGATAATCGTTGTTCAAATGTTTCGATGTGAATATCAGAAGCATTTTCGCGGACTGCCTGTGTCAACAATGCATTTAGCAGACGAATGATTGGTGCATCATCTTCTGCTTCCATCAGGTCCTGTGGTTCCGGAATCGATTCGGCAAGGCTTGCCAGATCCAGGTCGTCGCCCAGATCTTCCATCATTGCGAGCGATTCGTCGGAACTGCTGTCATAGACTTTAGTCAGCAACTCATCAAATTCGTCTTCTTCCAGTGTTTTGAGTGATACAGGTATTCCCAGGAATCTGCGTATTTCATTAACGGCTGATATTTTTACGTTCGGGCGCTGAAATACGATGACCCGACCATTAACTTCATTGCCCACAAGCACGCCATGACGCTTAGCATAACTGTAAGGGGGGCGACGGGGCTCAAGAGCAGGCATACGTATTACTGTGACGAGGTCGGAGCTTGAGGTTGCAGTTGATTATTATTGGGTTGCAGCGCCGGTTTCTGAACACTTTTAGGTAGTTGGGTTACCAGATCATTCATATCGGGTAACTTTGTAAAACTGTCTTTAATTAAACCACGGTCTTCTATTTTAGAATCGATTCGTTGCGCTTTCATGAAATTGTACTTGGAGTCGGTAACCAGACTTGCACTTTCCGTATCACGTAAAATTACCGGATGAATAAATACCATCAGATTTTGTTTTGTTTTTCTCGTAGTAGTGGATCGAAACAGATTGCCCACCAAAGGAATGTCACCAAGCAATGGCGTTTTGACAACAGAATCTCTGCTGTCATCCTGTGTCAAGCCACCCAGCACCAGGATGTTTTGATCATCTACCAGCACCGAAGTCTGAATTCTGCGTTCATTAGTAATAATATCCGAAGCGACGGCTGAATCTGAAATATTCGATACCTCCTGCACGATGTCGAGTTTCACGCTGTCTCCCTCGTTAATTTGTGGCGTAATTCTAAGCGTCAGACCAACATCTGAACGCTCAATGGTCTGAAAGGGATTTACGGCAGAATCAGTACCGCTGCCAGTATTGGTGAACTGCCCAGTAATAAAGGGAACATTTTGTGCCACAACAATCTCTGCTTCCTCATTATCGAGTGTAACCAAGGTTGGCGTTGCCAGAATATTGGTTGCGGCATCGCCTTCCAATGCGCGTAATAATACCCCCCAATTAGTGCTGCCCGTCTGGTCTATCGCGCCAAGTGACAAGCCGGCAGCCACGTTGAAGGGGTCTTGCAGAATACTTAGCAACGATCCACTGTTGATCGAAGAAAATGCAGGACCATCGGGATCGTCAGGGTTCGGGAGTAAAAACGCTTCTCCACCGAGTTCTTTAGAAAGGTCGTTGGATACTTCGGCGATAATCGCCTCGACAAGCACCTGTGCGCGTCGAATATCCAGCTGATTGATTACCCTGCGCAGGCTTTCAAACTTGGAGGGAGAAGCGGTGATGACCAACGCATTGTTGGTTTCATCCGCCTGAATATCTACCTCTTCGCTTGTAGAAGAAGGTGCTCCAGTTCCTTCAGAACTTTCAAATTGGCTGATGCCTAAAAGAATCGGTGCAATTTGCTCTGCCTTGGCATAGTGTAAAAAGACAACGCGTGTGTTTCCGGTTCCTTCGATCGGCGTGTCCAGGTGTGCGATGAGTCCACGAATTCGAATACGAGAGGTGCTGTCTCCCGACAATAAAATACTGTTCGTTCGCTGATCTGCTGCCAGTACCGGTGCACCCGGCGCTTGCGCTGTTTGTGCAGAGGCCGTGCGTAGCGAGTTGAGAATCTGCACGACTTCACTGGCTGAGGCATGCTGCAGCGGGATTACCTCAATTTCCTGCGCATCAGGGCGATCAATTCGTTGAATGATTTTTTCCAGCCTGGCAATGTTTGCTCCGCGATCCGATACCACCAGGACATTGCTGCCGGGATAGGCCGCCAGGTGACCCTGTTGGGGAACCAGAGGCCGAAGGATAGGGACCATTTGTGCAGCAGCGACATGTTTCACTTCGATAACGCGGGTCACCAGTTCGTCACCCTTGCTCTTGGATGCTCCCGTTATAACGCTGCCCGCACCTTGCTTGGCATTTACGTCCGGCAAAATTTTAATGACTTCCCCCACCTCCACGGTTGCGAAGCCATGGACCTGCAGTACCGAAAGAAATACCTGGTAGATCTCGCCTCGATCCATCGGTCGTGCCGATACAACGGTTACCTTTGCCTTGACCCGTGGATCGACGACAAAGTTTTTGCCGGTGATTTCTGCAACGGTTTCGATAAACGACTGGATGTCCGCATCTTTGAGATTCAGCGTAACGCCGGTTTCTGCCTTCAGCCCGCCGATTGATAAAAATACAATCAAACAGAGTACTGTAATAAGGGATCTGAGAGTTCTGCGTTTGGAAGACAGAATCATTGCAAACAGAATGAGTTATAGGTTTTCACAAAAATTTTATGGCAAAGTTGTTCCATAATCATTGCGTGCTACTAAATTGCCGCACTAACACGCAGTTAAGCATCTGATTATGCGTTAACTTATGACAAAATCATTAATTTGCGGCGTAAGTGGTCTATTCTAGGTTATGAAGTAGAGTAATTTCCGAGCCATCTCGAAGCACGGTTAATGCCAATTCGTTTGAGTTCATCAGCTGTTGAAATACCTGCGTGCCTTTATTCGGGTTATCCAGCGTTATGTTATTGATTGATATGACTAAATCGTTATCCATCAGGCCCAAATCATAAAACATCGCAGAAGACTGCTGATTTGGCTGAACTCGAAACCCTTTAAAGCCACCAGATTCGGTATCGGTTTCCGGTGTAATCAGCATAAACTTGCTAATCGCAGTTGGATTCTTACTTAATTCTTTCTTCAATCCTGCAAGCGAATTTTCGCCGATGGAGGCGGGGACAGCCGGAACATTCATCGTACTTGGCGTCATGCTGCTGCTATTTTTAATTCCGTTCAGCGCGGCTTTGGGCAGGCGCAATTTTTCACTTCGACCGCCGCGGTCCAGTAATACATAATCCGCGTAAACACTATTTAATCTAACCCCTGAGATAATCTCTTCATCTATTTGATAATATTTATGTTTTCTTGATTCATTCGCAATTATTGCATAGCCTTCACCATTGCCCAGCGCCAACACGCCACTCAGCGACAGGTTAAGGGAGGTATCCGGTGCATTTTCGGTTTGAGCGCGAACCGTATTTGGTGCCGCCTTTCCCATTAGATGCAATCGGGCAATTTGCGGGCCATAACTTGGACGCGGTGCCGGGGGTTTTACCAGTTTTGGTGGTGCAGAGATGATTTTAGGCGCTTCATTATTTGAGTTACTACTAATCAGACTCCAGACCAGTTTTGCCGAGGTAATCGCGATCAGCACAACAAGCACGTAGCACAGAATTCGGGGAACGTAGATCGAGCTACGCTGTAACGATGCCGGAATTTGAAGTGCCATGTCCATAACTTGCTTATATTAGTATGTATTTGAGCCGGAAAGTTTACTGGAATCCAGGGAAATTATATCCAGGAACCCGATGAGATAGATAAATGGTTGTGCGGCGTGAGTGTATGCACCGGACTTGACATAAGTCCCTGTTTTAACGTAGTGTTCGCGGCCCAGAAGCGTTACGAATTCACCAGTCATCGAGAAGTCGCTTCTTGGTCATTAGTCCCCATCGTCTAGAGGCCTAGGACATCGCCCTTTCACGGCGACAACAGGGGTTCGAATCCCCTTGGGGACGCCATTTATTCCTTTGTTCAAATTAATATAAATTATTTAGTCGCGTACCGGCCAAAAGCAGACATTCAATTTCGTTGTGGCTACGGGCACCACACTTCCGCGTGGGTATTAAACGAAAGTTATATATGGCTAAGCCATTCCTTAATTCTAAGGGGACTGACCCCTTTATTTTGTTTACTTCAGCAATAGTATTTTTCCACAAACCGCCTGAGTAATTCCTGAGCATACGGCGTAGATTTTTGGAGGACTTTCTTTTTTAACTCATCCGCTTCATGGGGTTCGAAGTAACCGTGATTTTGGTAAGTGTCGATCCTCAATATGAATTCCTGGGCGTCGCCTTCAGGATGGAACTGGGTGGCGTACACGTTTTCGCCAATGCGGAACATCTGCACCGGACAATCGCGGCCGGTCATTAGTAAAGTCGTACCCTCGGGCGTGGTGTCTACGGCCTCCTTGTGGCCGAGCAACACGTCGATTTGCGACGGGAAACCTTTGAGTAATTTGTCCTGTTTGCCTGCTTCGGTGATGTCCAGCGTGACACAGCCCACGGCTTCACCATACTTAGTAGAGATACGGGTGCCGAGATAATTACCCAGCAGTCCATTGCCGGAGCAGGCACCAAGAAAGGGGAAGTCCAGGGTAACTACCTGTTGCAGTAGCCTCTTGAAATCGGACTCGATCTTTTTCTGAGCAGAGGATTTCTTGTCTTCGGCGGTGCTGATATCGTACGGGCTGCCACCGACAATGATTGCGGAATAATCATCAAGATCCAGGCTGCCGGGAATGCCGTGATTTTCGATACGTCTTCTGCAGGTGTCCTCAGCCCGCAATCCACTATATTTTAGGAAACAGGCGTATTCGCTGTCAGAAACAATGTTTTCAGGTCGCAGTTGTAGTATCAGAATGGGTTTAGTGGCTGTCATTTATGGGATTTTACCGCTTTAGAATAGGGCGATCAGCAATTTATAGCTAGCTTCACTGTTTGAATGTAAAAAATAACTTTTGTATTGCTGAAAGTTTATGCTCTAACATTTATTCCCAATTCACTCGGCTGTAGTAAAATAGCTAGGGACCTGACTGGACGTTAATGTCTGTTGACGACCCAAAACGGACATTGATGCTATAGTTATTTTATAAGCTAATAGAGCTAAACAATAATAAGCTTGTGGCTTTAGCCAAAAAATAATTAGAACAATAAATAATAATGAGTAAGCAAGTCTGTGCCTCTGAATTCCCCTGGTGCCCTCCGGACGCGAAAGAGGGGGACTATTACAAGATTCGAGTTAGCGATCTGTCTCCGACCCAATTCGCCACGGGAAAGGCAGAGGTTGAAGTCAAAGCTGCACGCATGACCAAAAAGCTCAAGAAGGATCCACAGAAACTACACGACTATCTGCTAGTGAGGCCAGTACCGGTTGTGGTCAGAAGCAAGCGCTTCTATTTGGTCGACCATCACCATATGGTGCGCGCCCTGTACAAGGCTGCGCACGAACTGCACGGTAAGAACGTCGCCGTCTACGTGAAGGTGGCAGCAAACGCCAGCACCCTTGGGGAGACCTACTTCTGGAAATGGTTGCACGGTTTGAACTGGGTGTATCTGTTCGATGAGTCTGGTGGCGGCCCGCAGCAGCCTGAAAAGCTGCCTGCGCACGTCAAGGACCTGGCTTTCGATCCCTACCGAAGCCTTGCGTGGATCGTACGCGAGCATCATGGCTACATGAAGAACGACGCACCGTTCTCGGAGTTCAAGTGGGCGAACTTCTTCAGGACACGCATCCTCCTCGACCAGGACATACTGGCGGGTAAACACACCTTCGATGATTTTGCCTTTGAAGTCGACGTGCACGGCCGGCTCGATCTTAGCGACGACGGCAAGGAGGTCATCGAAGAAGCGCTCTTCCTGGCAACCAGCACTGAGGCAAGGGGCCTGCCGGGCTTTATAGGTTCGATTTCTTAGGGGAATGTGATGTCAACCGCCAGCGATAAATCCAAAGGTTTCCGCTTTCCGATCCTGCAGGGCCTGCTGCCGATAAAGGGCTCGCAGGTCCCGGTTGAGATTGTTGC
>CAJIBE010000073.1_pt1 | contig 36156 bp, 32 predicted proteins | sample 9199301 | NCBI WGS metagenome assembly CAJIBE01 (sample SAMEA7708291, study PRJEB35096) | sediment metagenome | biome: marine neritic benthic zone biome [ENVO:01000025]; feature: sediment [ENVO:00002007]; material: shallow marine sediment [ENVO:03000034] sea grass bed [ENVO_01000059] ... | reverse complement strand
TAGGTATTGTTTGCGTACATACTGTCAATAAATAGATGAATAATCTCGTCACCACCAATTCCCAGTATACTTGCACCTAAAATTTGTTCATTATCGGCATCAATCAGTACTTTCATAAGCCCCTGTGTTTCACTGCGTTCCTTAGCACGCCCAATGCGTGACATCGGCATGGAACCGACTAAAGCCTTTTTCCCAGAGTCTCGCACTTGTCGTTCAGTTAAACCGACTCGACCCAGTGGTGGATCAATAAACAGGCCATAGCAGGGAATTCGATCTTCCACGGAACGCTTAGCCCCATTAAGCACATTATCTGCAACGATCTCGTAGTCATTATAGGAGGTATGTGTGAATGCACCTCTGCCATTACATTCACCCAGCGCCCAGATTCCGTCAATATTCGTAGAGAGATAATTATCGACCGTTACCAAGCCAAATTTGTCCAGTTTTACTCCTGCCTTATCCAGCCCCAGGTCGTGCGTATTGGCTACCCGACCCACTGCTAATAACACATGGGATCCTACCGGGTTTTCTATAGCATCATCACAATGTACTTTTACTTCGATACCCTTCTCTCTTTTTGCAAAACTGATGCACTCTGCCTTTAGCTGTATAGAGACTCCTTCATTCTCTAAAATTTCCTGAACGGTATTCGACACATCTTCATCCTCTCGTGGTATCAAGCGATCTGCCATTTCCACTACGGTAACTTCGCTCCCAAATCGCCGGTACATTTGTGCGAATTCCAAGCCAATATAACTTCCACCAATAACAATGAGATGCTCAGGAACATAATCAACTTCCATTATGCTGGTATTCGTAAAGTAGTTTATGTCATTCAACCCAGGCATTTCCGGCACTCGCGCCCGCGCACCAACATTAACAAAGATCTTTTGTGCCTCTAGCTGCTCTCCATTTACCTGTATTGTTTTTGGACCCGTAAAGCTTGCATGTCCTTCATACACGTCGAGATTGTCCAAACCCTTTAGCCAGCCCGTGACTCCCTGATTTGACTGCTGAACGATCCCGTCTTTACGCGCCTTTACAGCTTTCATATCGATGCCTATCTCGCCAGAGATGGTTACACCAAAATCCTGGCCACGGCGTGCCATGTATGCTGCTCGCGCACTGGCCACCAGTGTTTTGGTTGGAATACATCCGGTATTGACGCAGGTCCCACCAAACAATTTACGCTCTATGATTGCTGACTTGAGTCCCGCACTGGTTAAACGAGCTGCCAACGATGGTCCGGCTTGTCCAGCACCAATGACAATTGCATCATATTTTTTAGTCATTTTTTTACATGCAAGTTATTCGCTGAATGAGTCTAAACCATGTACTGAGAACAACCAACTTACTGTCTTAAGCGGTTTCAACTACACGATTCATTTTGCGATTTTTTCTTGGCGTAGGTAAGGTAATTAAAATTAACAAAAATAAGAGATAAAAATAATGAAAAAGAGCAGCCTATTAAACATGCCTATAAATCACACTCGCATGTTTTTATTAATTATTTTTATAACAATCATTTGGCTGTTCTCTACCACAGCTGCAGCAGAGGAAATTTCCAACGACATTTACTGGCCTCATGTGGCTATGGGTTTATTAGGAGGACTGGCCCTGTTCCTGTTTGGCATGGAGCAGATGTCAGATGCGCTTAAATCTGCTCTCGGCAACCAGATGAAGCTGTTGCTCGCGAAGTTAACACGCAACCGTATTACAGCAGCATTCACCGGCGCATTTGTTACTGCTATCATCCAATCCTCTTCCGTAACGACTGTTCTTGTCGTTGGGTTTGTCTCCGCCGGGATGATGTCAATGACCCAATCGATCGGGGTCATTATGGGTGCGAACGTGGGCACCACTGTAACGGCACAGATTGTAGCATTTCATGTTGAAGAAGCAGCACTTTGGATGATTGCCATTGGCTTCCTGATGCTCTTTACGGGCAAACAGGAGCGAATAAAACACTATGGCAGCATGTTAATGGGATTAGGCCTGATCTTCTATGGGATGGGCCTGATGGGTGATGCCATGAATCCGTTACGAAGTTATGAGCCATTTTTACAGTTAATGGGCCAAATGGATCGACCGTTCTTGGCAATCCTTTTTGGTGCGTTATTTACTGCACTCGTTCAGTCTTCCTCTGCAACCACTGCAATTGTTATCACCATGGCAGGACAAGGCCTGATTAGCCTGGAAGCCGGAATCGCACTGGCTTTTGGTGCAAACATTGGAACCTGTGTCACTGCACAACTTGCCGCTCTTGGTAAATCAAGGGAAGCCCTTCGTGCGGCGATGGTCCACTTATTTTTTAATGTAGGCGGCGTCGTTATCTGGTTGCCGTTCATTTCAATACTCGCCTTATGGGTGACAGGTATTTCACCTTCACACCCGGAGCTGGAAGGAACTGCGCGCCTCGCCGCGGAAGTTCCCCGACAAATTGCCAATGCACATACGGTATTTAACCTACTAAACATAGTCATCTTCATCGGCTTTACGACTTACCTGGCGCGTGTGGTAAATAAGCTGGTGCCGGATAAAGTTGAAGTCAAAAAAGTAATTATTGAACCCAAATATCTTAACGATGCATTGGTCGACACACCGACACTTGCGTTGCAGGCGGTGCGAATGGAAATCGCACGCATGGGTGAGATTACAAGAAAAATGTTTTTGGGATATCGCAAAGGCATTTTGAATCGACAGCGAAACAAGCTGGAAGAAGTTCAGAAAATGGACGATCAGATAGATGTATTAGAAGAAGATATTTTCCAATATCTTGGCGCACTCCGGAGACAGGAACTCTCTGAACAAGAAGCGGAAGAACTGGCACTGGCCATGAAAATCGCTGATGGTTTAGAAAGTGTGGGCGATATAATTGAAACAGATCTCGTTGAGTTAGGATACCGATTATTAGATAAAGACTTGCACACCAGCGAAGCAGTACGATATCTTTTTAATGAACTAGGTGACAAGCTATCGGTAGCGTTTGACGCAATTATACGAGCCATTAGAGATTTGGATGAACGTGCAGCCCATGAGGTACTTACCATGAAGGCAGACATTAACCATTTACTACAAAGCGCATTGGAAATTCAGTCGAGCGCCCTTGCAAAGGGAGGTTCTGATCAGATAGAGTTAATAAGAATGGAAATGACGGCGTTTGATTGTCTGAAGCGAATCCATACCCACCTAAAACGGATCGCAAAGGAAATCGTTCCACCAGAACTAGGAAATTAATAGAATGGACAATTATTCCAAACAAAAAGATATCGGAACAATTACCGCTCTTATCGAGCGATTTGAAACCCAAACGCTACCAAGAGCACTAGATATAAAAGAAAAGGTAGACAAAGGAGAATTACTTTCTGATGAAGAAATCACGTTTCTTCATGAAGTATATAATAGAGCCAGTCAAGTAATACCATTTATTAAGCGACATCAGGAATATGAGGAATTATTTGCCCGCGCGATTCATTTGTATAAAGAAATTTTGAACAAGGCATTGGAAAATGAAAGAAAGAAATAGAAAATAAATTGACTGATACCGTTGCTAACCTAAAACAATTTAAAACGATGAACACAGAAAAATACGAAACTGAACTCGAGAAACTACAAACAAAGCTTGTCCAATTACAAAGCTGGGTAGTTCAAAGCAAAGCAAAGATTGTGGTTATATTCGAAGGGCGCGATGCTGCAGGCAAAGGTGGCGTTATCAGGCGGATCACTGAAAAAGTGAGCCCACGAGTGTTTCGAACCGTTGCATTGCCGGCACCAACGGAACGACAGAAAACTCAGCTTTATTTTCAGCGATATATAGAGCAGTTACCGGCTGGCGGTGAAGTGGTAATTTTTGACCGCAGTTGGTACAACCGAGCGGGCGTTGAACATGTAATGGGGTTCTGTACCGACGAAGAATATGAAACTTTTCTGATCAATACTCCTAGATTTGAAGCCTACTTAATACGTGAAGGCATACAGTTGGTTAAGTATTTTCTGGATGTCAGCCAGGAGGAGCAGGAAAAACGTTTTTTAAATCGGATTAAAGATATAAAAAAGCAGTGGAAGCTAAGCCCAATGGACCTTGAATCGTATGCACGCTGGTGGGACTATACCAAAGCGATCGACAAAATGATGGTGGCCACGAATACTGAATTTTCCCCCTGGCATGTTGTCAAATCGGACGATAAAAAAACGGCGAGGCTTAATTGCATCGCTCATCTTCTGGATGTTATCCCCTGGGAAGAAATTCCTTATGAAAAACCTCAACTGCCAAAAATCAAAAAACGGGACAAAAACACACCTGACAAGCCACTGTACACAAGTTATATTCCAGAGCGGTTTAAATAGAATAGATAAACATTAGCTGATTTCAATCAATTTAAATTGATTGAGCTCCATCACAGTAACAGCACAAGTTTATTAATTCTATTAATTTGGAGAAAGTAAAATGGCACACCGAAGTAGCATCTGGAATGGAGACTTTATATTACGACTTTGGTCAGAATTTGCAGTTTGGATTGTATTTGTAGCTCTGATTTTCTTCCTCGGTATCATTATTTTCTGACATTCAGCACATACCAACGTTTCTAAAAATTCTATTTTTCTTAGTAACAAAGCACCAGCTGAAAACTTTCTCAGCCGGTGCTTTTTTTTGAAGTTCAGGTTTAACTACCCTAGACCTTCCATTCGTATGCTTCCTCGCCTGCAATGGCAAAGAACATCCAAACGTCAATCAACAATATTACGAGAAAGGTAACGGAAGTGCCTGCAGCCCATAACAAGTTCGTATGGTGGTCCCCCACACCCAGGCTATAAAGCGCAAATCCGGTAACCGAGGTAAATGCTGCGATTGCCAGTAATGCCAGTTTTGTCTTCATTTATAGTAACCTCTTTAACTAAATCAAAATTTTAAATTCATACATGATTATGATTTTTCACACAGCGGCATATCATGCCAGCCTGCGTTGTAATTCATTTTTGCGGCAATCTTCTGCTCACCCTCACTCGCACGATTCTTGTCCCAGTCAGCAAGATGCGGCCTGATAAATGACTCCCACCAAGGTGGAACCAGAATCATGGCAAGCATCGCGTAATAACCATAACCGGTATCAGGCGCGTCGCAATCTTCAAGCTCCCAGAAGTGGGTTTCACCACGATCATGGTGATCTGCCTGACGACCAATCTCGATAAAGCCCCATTGCGTAAATGGAGACTCGCCAACGTCCCATGAATGATGGTATTCAATAGGCCTGCCTTTTTCGCGTATCAATCCATAGTGTTCCAGGTAATTCAATGTTTCCAGTTCAAATGCGGCAATTACCCATGAGATCGCCATAATGCCAAGGCCAACCCATCCACCGATGAACCAGAACAGAAATATGGTAGGCAAGCTCATCGCATAGCCTCGTATCCAACGGTTCTTCCAGGAAATAAATGGAACGCCCAGTTTCTTAAGTCGCTGTTGTTCCATCACGTAAAGAAACCGTGATTGTCCAAAATGTGAAAATAGCCAGTGTGAATAAATTGATCGGCCTCTAGGAGCCGTGGCTGGATCATCTTCACAACCCAGTTCAAGATGATGGTTGTATACATGTGCATAACAGAAATGTGCGATTCCGCTTAAGGCCATCATCCAGCGTGAAAGTACAAAAGTCGGGCCTTTAGTATGTGCCAGTTCATGTCCAAACATGATTCCAAGGCCCATATACAACGCTGCAGAAAAGGTTGCACCCATGAGCTGCCAGCCGGTTACGCTAGCCTCAAGTGGAATACCCAGAAACTCAACGATTGTTCCGGCCGGAACTGCATTAACATAGCCATATACCCGCCAGATTAGAGCCAGTTGCAAAGCTACAAATACCGGATACTGTGCCCACATCATGGCCTTTAATAGGCCGGGAATACCATAGGTTTCACCATCCTCATCCCTGCCCGCCGGCATGCAATGAATGCCTTTTATAGCACTAGTTAGCCAATCGACAATGATTGAACCTACAAAAAGGCCTACTCCCAGCCAGACCCAGTTACCCCCTAACAGAACTCCCACCAACGACAGAAATATCAACGACGGCGTGAGAAAATATCGAATGTTTACGAGAAATTTGTGCATATTACCCTCCAAACTAATTTATAAGCCAATCTCACGCCAATACGGGCGCGCATGATAAAAGCACTTACATACTAGGAGACTTTGGACTCTATCGACCTGATCCAGGTCAGAAACTACCGACAAGAAATTGATTTGTATCAGCTAATATCGATTAATTAATGAATTACAGGAACTTTATAGGACGTTGATAATAACTCCATATGACTTGGCTCATTAGTATGATTCATTGCTGCAAAGCCAGATCACTCTTCATTATCCTCTCAAGCAACCCGGCATAGGACTGCTCAACCTGCTCCCCGAACATTGGATCATTCTTGTCGGCGAGATTGCTGTCGATACTATCCCAATCTTTCGCGGTTAAATTTTTACGAATTTCTGGGTAGACTGTTGCTTCCTCCAGATTCATATGTTCAATTTGAACCGACAAATAATCTCTCAGATAATTGCAAAGCTCTTCTCGACTTTGCGGTATCCCGGCCCGAGCACTATCGATCATTTCTGACAGTTTTTCTGTAAGCGCTGGCAATTCGCCATGCTCACGCAACAGACCTTCAATCTGTTCCTTCATTGCATCATCGTGTTGTTTATAATATTTGAATACTACATCTTCCAGTGGGTGGTGAACACAATCCGGATATTGTTTCATGTACTTGATTGCATCAGAAATATCCTCAAGATCACAATCTTCATACCCTTCCAGTAACTTAAGATTTTCACTCAAGTACGCTAAAAGCCTGCTAAAATTTTTGTGGTCCTCGTGTAACTTATCAAGAACATTTTCCATAAATTTTCTCTATTCAGTGATACTAAACTACAGCCACACAAATTATACACTTTTATTTTACATACTATTAGAATCAGGATACTGACTCATATCAATACAATAACGTCACAGTTCCTTATTGTTGACCAATAAAATTATGGATAGTCCTCTCGCAAGACGCATATCTCTTCCTCTCCTGACATTATATGGATTAGGCACCATTCTGGGAGCGGGAATATATGTATTGATTGGTGAGGTAACGCTGCGTGCAGGTCAACTGGCTCCACTGTCATTTGTTACTGCCGCGGTAATTGCAGGCATCACTGCGTACTCGTTTGCCCGCCTATCTTCTTTCTACCCGAAAAGCGCTGGCGAGGCCGCATACACCTTAGCGGCATTTAATTCTCGAATATTTTCTGCATTAACCGGATTAGCAGTGGTACTAGTAGGGTCGGTATCTGCTGCCACCATGGTGAAAGGATTTGCCGGATATTTAGCGGCCATTGTCCCGATTCCCGAGATCGTCGCGATTCTATCTATCACCCTCGTCATAGCCAGTCTATCGATTTGGGGTATTAGCCAGTCATTAGTAGTTGCCTCATTAATTACAATTATAGAAGTGCTTGGCCTGTTATTTGTAATTTATGCGGTATCGGACATCAGCAAATTACAAGATTTTACTCTTCCTGATGCCGATTCTATATATATTAATAGCACTGCAATTTTTTACGCAGCTTTTATTTCTTTCTACGCCTACATTGGATTTGAAGATATTGTAAACATTGCAGAAGAAACTATCGAACCCACAAGAGTGGTTCCACTGGCCATAGGATTGTCTCTATTATTTTCGACGCTACTGTATGTCATTCTTTCTATAGCATGTACCGCTTTTATCCCAGCAGAAGTTTTTAATACCAGCAGAGCCCCTTTAGTCGCCATCGTCGAATATAAAGGCTATGACCCACTAGCGATGGCACTAATCAGTATTATTGCAATACTGAATGGCGCACTGGTTCAGATAATCATGGCATCACGCGTATTGTACGGGATGGGAAAACAAAAAATGTTTCTTTCGATATTTGCAGTGGTTAACAAAAATACCAGAACACCTATTATCGCAACGGTTACTATAACCGGTATTGTATTAATTTTAACAACACTATTTAATCTGGTTACGCTGGCCGAGATTACAAGCACAATTACCTTACTTGTATTTATGTCTGTCCAGGGATCTCTATTTTACTTGTCAGCAAAAAAACGAATGGGCATTAAATTGGACATTATTCTTCCAGCAATGGGAATTCTGTTGAATCTGGGATTACTATTTTTCGGTCTTGGCCGATAGTAGCAAACGTGTATCTGCTAGCCTAACCCAGACTATATTCTCCTTCTGCGAGTTTACACAGCTGATCATGATCAACGATTTTTATATTTTTCCTGTTTGCGTCGATTAAACTGTGTTCCTTAAGCTTTGTAATCAGCCTGCTTACGGTTTCATCAGCCAATCCAAGGTAGTTGCCAATATCATGCCGACTCATTGAAAGCTCAAATTCACCAGAAGAATAGCCACGCGCCTTGAACCGACCGGATAAACTGATCAAAAACGTGGCCAGTTTTTGCTCGGCATTTCGTCTCGCCAGCAAAAGCAACATGGAATGATCTTTGTTAATTTCATCGCTGATCAGGCTGAGCAACTGCTGCTGCAATCCCGGAATCTTAATACACAAAACATTCAGCTCTTCTGTCGGCAACTCACAGATCGTAGCAGTATCCAACGCTACTGCTGAACAACTATGAATATGATTATCCAATCCATCTAGCCCCAGCAGTTCTCCGGGGAGATGGAAACCCAGCACCTGTTCTTCGCCATCCTTTGCTGTGGTATATGTTTTCACTGAACCCGAACGTACTGCATAGATATGCTCCGACTTTGACCCTTGCCTGAATATCGATTCGCCCTTATGTACCAGTGTCCTTTTCTGGATAACGTCATCCAGGTTTTTCAAGTCACTACTGCCCAGCCCTCTTGGAAGGCATAACTCCACAAGAGAACAATTTTTGCACGAGGCCTTCAGCGATTTGAAATTAACTTTTTCCTCAGAGGACGCCATTTTTCAACTCAGTTCTGAAATAAATTTAATCTTGCAAAGATACGACATTTCTATAGCCTAAATTTTCTCACGCTCAAATTCAGTTGATTTTCACCATGATTCTGGGCACCTACTCTGACCCACTTTATTAAATACCGCTGATCCAGATCAGAATGTGCGCGGTCTTTTTTGGTAGCCTATACCGCAAATTAGACTTCCATTGGAGCGAATCATGTACCGGTTGTCAGTGAGTATCTTAACAACCCAACTCAAGAAAGCCCAAATGAATTTAGTCATTTTTATCAAATTTTGTCGTCTAAAGGCGTAATACTTAGTAACTATGGGCATAATTGATCATTTCAATACCGATCAGGGTGAAAATTCCCTAAACCTGGTGTGCACTACCTCTGATCCAGGATCCTATAAATGTATATTTCTGGCGAATTATCGCCGCCTGCCCATCGACATCGAGTGGGAACAATCAGAAGAATTAAAGCATAGGATGTCAAACTCATTGGGCATGTCGGAATATATTTGCTCGCCGAGTATCTATGATTCCAATTTCTCGGTCTGCGGCTCTAAAGCAGTACTCACCTATTTGAATATGAAGGGAAGTACGCCTTCTCTCCATCCACATACGGCCAAACAATTGGCCCTGCAGCAATACTGGATCCAAATAGCAAACGCCAGACTGGAACCACTGGTTCATGAATTCCCAAAATACGAGAAGGAAGTAAGATTGATACTGGACGCTTTTGACACAAATCTCCTGAACAACAAATCGTTTGTTATCGGTGAATGGTCTCTAGCAGATATTCATTGGTCTGGGCTAATAAAATACCTGCAAGTTCAAGGTCACGGAGATATTGTCACCATTTATGAGAACCTAAAAAACTGGTTAGACAAAGTCAAACTTGAAATACCAATTTACGAAGAAGATTGTCCGCAATTAGCCGCATAGTCACCAATTTACAGAATATATGAGCTATAAATCCGTGACTGAAATTTTCAAAAAAACGGGAAAAATCTCGGAACAAAATAGTAGCTGGAAAGTTGGCATGACCGACGAATTGAACGATCATAATGTAAAGCTTGAGCTGATTGGCTCTCCAGCCGATCCGGAAACTCTAAAATGCATCCTGACCGCAGCTGAACATGGCCTGGAGATGAACTGTTATAGCATCATCACTGACACTGTTGATGAAAGCAAGAAGGCTATCAACGAGGTATCCCCCTTACTATCTACCCCCATTCTGAAAGAAGCCGAGTTCGTTACCAGCGGCAGCGACGCAATTACATCGTATATTGATACCAGGGGCTCGAATTATTCACTTTCACCGGATAACGCTGAACTCGCAGCCATCCAAAGTTATTGGGTAGATATCGCTGTCACCAACGTGGCACCAAAGGTGCATGCGATCACCGAGGAAGCCATTATCAAGCAGTATCAGAATCCAGATGATCCGCCTAATTTAAATATCATTAGAAAAAACTGTGAAAGTTTATCTGTTTTCCTGGACGCATTCGATCGGCAGCTATCCGGCAACAAATATATTGTCTGCGACAAATATACCTGGGCCGATGTTCACTGGACACCTTATATCCATCTGTGTGAAATTACGGGTTGTGCTGCAATAATTGAAAGACGGGATCATATAAAACACTGGTTTAACCGCATTAAAACCAGAAAAAGTCAAAGCGGTATGAATTTAGTAGCTTATGATTGCCTACCCGGCAGCGAACAAACCAGAAAAGGAAAACTAAACAGCATACATATCGGCAACGATTAACCTCGCTCATCGAATACAAAAAGATAAAGGTCCAGCATATATAAATGCCAGACCTTTACACTTTATAATCAATCAGCTTACTTGCACCTTTATCTGTTTCGGCTTTGCTTCTTCCGATTTTGGAATCTTCAGTTTTAGCACTCCACTTTTAAACGATGCATGCACTTCATTAATATCCACTTTCTTTGGTAAAGTAAAACTTCTTTCAAAGGAACCATATACACACTCGGTTCGATGTGTTTGTTCCTCATCGTATTCTTTTTCCAGTTTCTTCTCACCACTGATTGTCAGCAGATTGTCATCAATCGAGATGTCAAGATCATCTTTTTCAACGCCAGGCAATTCGCCTTTTACTACATAGGCGTCTTTGGTTTCTTTAATATCCACGGAAGGCACCCAGTTTCCTGAAAGAATTCCTTCTCGCTCATTATGCAATAATGAGCTGCCGGGTTGATTGTAACGTCTTAAAAGCTCTTCCATTTCACGGAATGGATCCAATCGGGCTAGGTTCATAATAATCTCCTTAACATACAAGTTACTTCCAAATATGAAGGCAGATTTTGGCTTTTCAACTCCCCCATAAATTTTTATTCCTGCAACGAATAAATATGAAGAATCAGCTCCATGATGACCCCGCGCGTGTATACACGTTCGTCAAGACCAGCTCTTCTCGCTTCTTTCCTGTACTCTTCTCCCCACTCTGGCATATCCCGGGTGCCATGCACTCCAACCCGAGAAGTCCCATCAATGGTTCTATACACTTGCGTGAATGGAAAATGACCTGAGTTTTTCTTGCTTAAATTCGTCAGATCGGCCGGTGAGACTTCAACGTCTTCAGACATGTACCCCTTTCCCTTTCCATCAAATCCGTGACAAGAAGCACAGGACTTCTCAAATTCCACAGCACCTAGCTCACCTCCCAACGGATGCTCTGCAGCGACGGAAAAAGGAAGCACAAAAAGACAAATCAAAAATGCATTTAGCTTGGTTTTCATATTTATTATTCCTTTAGTCACAAATTCTCAGTATATTACCACTCTATTCAACCACTGATTATTTGTTGCTGATCTATATCAATGAGTGCGAATATGGCTAGTGTAGCATGAGCCAAAATCAATTTTAAAAACTAATCAGGTGAACCCATGGGCACTGAATATACACGACGATTACTTTGTACAACAATCATTGCCTTTGCTGGATATTCTGGTGTTATACATGCAGAGGAGATGGGTAACGCGATTTCGAAAGGCCGGGAAACTTTCATAACCAGCTGTTCTTTATGCCATGGAGACAGTGCTACCGGAGACGGAATGTTTGCCAGTATGTTGACTGTAGCCACTGCCGACCTCACTCAATTAAGCAAAAATAACAATGGTGTATTCCCTTTCAAAGAAGTTTATCTGACTATTGATGGTCGCGACCAGATCAAACAGCATGGCCCACGCCACATGCCTATTTGGGGTGACCATTTTCACTCCAGTTCCTGGTTCTCTGTCAGCGAGGAGCATGCCGATACATTAGTGCGCGGGAAGCTTTTTGAATTGATGTTTTATCTGGAATCGATTCAGGAAAAATGACAAATCACTGCCTTATTTGAACAATAAATGCCCCAACTTCTTAAGGAGCCGTTCAGGCAAATGCTCTACGTGCCTTACAGATTGTAGACTTGTCATAAAAGTCTGACATTATGGATTAGTTACTGACTGCTTCATTAGACCTATGGATCAGCTTGATATCACAATAAAAGATATACAAACCATTCAATCCGACTGGTCCGCAAGAATAATACACCAGGACATTGATGGCCTGATGAAGCTGTATGCCCCCAACGCCGTCCTGAAACCTACGCTTTCTGACGTTATACGTCGCACACCCGATGATATAAAGGTTTATTTTATTGGTGGCGGACCTTTAAGTGAACTCGGTTTTTTAAATAATAAAATTACCAACATTCAATTCGTGGAATCTTCTCCACTGCTATTGGGTCCATTGGCACTAGATACTGGAATATACCACTTTACAAAAAGTGACGGAGATATCATCGTTGCTCACTTTACTATCTGCTACCAGAAATCACCCACGGGCGATGTACACATCCTTTTACAACACTCATCGTTGCAAAGCCCCGTGATATAGCTTCTTGAACAATATGGCTAAAACGAACGTATACTCATTCAAATCAAACAGATAGCAAACTAATAAATATAATAATTGATTAGCCGGTCTCTAGGCAATTTTGCTCTAGTTGACCAAATTGCATCAAAAGCCCTGATAATCAGGGCTTTTTTATGAACCTAGCTTTTTTTGTAGCCGCACTCATTCCTCCGCCGACAGTCGGCCAACCGCTTCCAGATAGGCCTCGCATTCCCCGCGCAGAATCCGCTGCAACTCGGGATCTTCAATGGAGGGAAATACACGCGAGTTCGCGTCCAGATCCTTTCCCAGTTCTTTCATTTCGCTTATCAGGGCCTGCTTGGAATCAACACCCGTTTCAGACACTCCCAGAAATACTCCCCCTGAATCGGCCGCAAAGTGCAGATCACGTATGGAATCACCAATCATAAACGGTGGAAACGTTTTCCCCGTGTCAGAGGTCAATCTGCGTTGTGCCCGTATTTCCCGACGCCACATTTTCCCCACAAAGCGTGCCTTGGATCCATCCGCAGAGGAACTGGGCCCACCGACTGAAAATGCATTGTGCGGACCAAATAATGCGTTTTTGGTCAGCCCGACCTCTTCCAAAGAAGCATAAAAGTCACGTTGAGGCTGATAACGATAGGAAACCAGGACCAATGAGGCAATATCGGCCAGTGACTGTACAAACTCCAGAAAAGAATCCGGCACAAGGTCATAGGCAAGATCCTCCTTCTTGTATTCTTCCAGGCGCTGCTTGAATAATCCATTGAAATAGAAACTGATACACTCTTTTACATCCGGCGCCAGATCGGCATCTCGCAATACGTGCTTAATCAAGCCTAACGGCCCACCATGGTCGCGATGCCACTGGCTACATTGTTCCTTTTCCAGATCAGGCAAGTTATCAATACCAAAATTCTGTTTCGCCACATCACGCAATTTTTCATAGGCATGAATGGCAATCGCGATTCTTCTGCCTGTAGCATTGGTCGATGGAATAATCGTTCCGTCCAGGTCAAAAAACACGAGCCGCTTTGGCAACAGGTACCTGCGGTAGGTATTATCAATAAACGTTGACATATCTTGGCTTCAATAAAAAATTTGGGCACTCGAATAAATGATATTCGGGCGACGTGATGCATTATGCTATACCCTAATAGGATAGCAATTTGCTTGCCCGTATGACTAGGAGATAAAAACGCTGAAAGAAGCGGCTATTTCATGACTCGAAACCGAACCGATGTGTCATTTTGGTGCGCAGATGCGGAATTTTCGATCAACTCGCGCAGTGGCTTGGCTTTTCCGACGCCATATCCTTGCGCATAATCCACACCGAGTTTTTTGATTTCTTCAAAGATTTCCTCACTCTCAACGAATTCCGCAATGGTTTTCTTGCCCATGACTTTACCCATTTCGTTTATCGAACGTACCAGTGCAAAGTCGACCGGATCACGAACCATATCCCGTACAAACATGCCGTCAATTTTAAGAAAATCCACTTGTAGATTCTTCAAGTAGGCAAATGAGGATAATCCGCTACCGAAATCATCGAGTGCAAATTTGCACCCTAATTGACGCATTGCGCGAATAAAATTGGTTGCCTTTGTGAGATTAGCAATTAATGCAGTTTCAGTAATTTCAAAGCAAAGTTTCTCTGCGTTTATGTCACGCAAGTACATTTCATCTACGATCATATCCAGAAAACGATTTTCTGATAGTGTTAAACCAGACAAATTTATAGCGCACATATTTAGCGTATGTTTTACGTAACTATAATTTTCCTGCATCCAATCCAGCACATTTTTTACGACCCAATTATCTATTTTTGTCGCTATTCCATATCGCTCTGCCGCTGGTAAAAACGCACCAGGCGGTATCTCTTCACCATCTTTTGAGAGTAAGCGCACCAGTATTTCTATGTGTAACCCGGTTTCTTCGTTATTAGTGGGTATGATAGGCTGATAGTACAAAATCAGTCGATCTTCCTCTATTGCTTCCTGGATTCGATGAACCCATTGCATTTCGCCGCGTCGTTGAGCTGCTACTTCATCCTCTGAGCGATATACATTAACTCGATTCCTTCCTTCATCTTTTGCTGCGAAACAGGCTGAATCTGCCTGTTTAAGTAATTCAGTAACACTGCTGGATTCTGCGTTGATCTCAACGACACCTATGCTGGCGCCGACCTTGAATCGATTCCCCTCCCAGACAAACTGGAGTTGCTCTATCTGTTTTCGCAAACTTCGTATGACCATCAACCCGTGCTGCAAACTGCAAAACTCCATTAGAACCCCGAATTCATCCCCCCCCAATCGTGCAACTGAATCATGGTTTCTAACATTTTCACGTAATAGCGCCCCAATTTGACGCAACATTTCATCACCTGCAATATGCCCACAGCTATCATTGATGACCTTGAATTGATCAAGATCTATATAGCAAAGCACATGCATGCCCTCATCACCCCTGGAACGTTCCCACGCTTTTTTTACCCTGTTCTCAAACTCTCGCCTGTTCAATAAACCTGTCAGGACATCATGAGAAGCTTGATAACTTAGCTCTTTTGAAAGGCGATATTCTTCGGTAATATCCAGCATTTGAGCGATCGAATATAGAAACTCGCCATCTTTGTTAAATACTCCGGATACGGTAGTTAAACCCCACATTATTTCACCGTCTTTTCTCAGATACCTTTTCTCTTCTTTAAAATGATCGATATCTCCTGATATAAGCTGTTGCCTTTCAGTAATTCCGACTTCCTTATCCTCTTCGTATGTTATTTCAATAAAAGAAGCTCCCTGCAATTCATCCTCCTCATATCCAAGCATGACACATACTGATCGGTTAACCTGAATAATTTCTCCACTCTTATTAACCAGCAACATTCCAATTGCTGCATTATCGAACGTGCTTCTAAATTTCTTTTCACTTTCATGCAGTTTTATTTTAGCTTTTTCTTTATCGCGCATCTCTTCTCCCAGCTTAAGATTGCGCAACTCTAATTCATTTGTGCGAAGACTAACCTGGCTCTCTAGATCGTGATCTCGTTGCTCTATTTGGTCTAACATTAAATTGAAATCGTCACTAAGCAATCCCAACTCGTCGTCATAAAATTTATTTACCCGAATTGAATAATCATTCTTTTCACGCACCGCATGAGTTACAGAAAGCATATGACTTACAGGCAGACTTATATAGTTTTGTAATCGTATGGACCATAAATAGGTAATAAATCCAACAATCAGGAACACTCCAATGACTACAATTATGCGTTCCACCAAATTTTCAAAAAGTTCCTTATTGGTCGCGGTAATTTTCAGCGATCCAATTTTTTCTCCGTTATAGGTTACCGCGAAAGAGATTGTAAAATAATTTCCTAAAATCTGGCTATTTTCTACTAATCCAGAACTAGAAGAATTTGATTTATTAATTGAAGCACGTCGATATTTTGCAAACTCAGAGTTATTCAAATCATATATAGAGGCACCCACAATTGCAGGCTCGATACTTAGAGAATGCAATATTTCATTTGCAACTTGCTCATTACTTAATAACAAGGGTGCTGCGCTATTTGCACTTGCTATTCTAGCGTGTGCTTCAATTCTATCGAGCAATGCACTTTGTGCTTCCTTCGTATCAGCAAAAAGTATAATCCCAGCAGAAAGCAAAGTAGCCATTGACATACTTGCAATAGTTATAACTATCAATTTGCGTTTGATTGATAAAGAAGAAAACAATTCAACTACTCCTACTTTATACTCGATGCCTCGGCCACTAAGATACAAGCCGAAAATTTTTTAAGATGGATACTAACTATTTGATATCTTTCTAATACCCATAGTTAATTATTTATCGGCAACTAACCGATATGCTTAAAAATGAGGAGTTGAATGAATACAAACCGCTTGTCTGTAATTTTCTACGGTCTATTTTTTTAAAAAAGCAGAATCGATCGATAAGATTTTCTTATTCAGGGAGGACTAGGCCTGAACAAAATTAAAAGGCTACTTTTTATTCAGGCTCAATAATAACGTTGATAATGATACGGCCAGGGGCCTTTTTAGTTTCATCGAGCATTTTTCGACAATACTCGAGATAAAATCTTTTAACGTTAAACTCGCATACACTGAGGTGCCCAGCAGATTAGGCTTAAAATAAATGTAATCAATTAACCTGGGGCCTGGTTCAGCACCCCACCGAGATTTGAAACCACTATCCCCATCTCCCATATTAAATATCTTTATTCCCATTTGGATTGCATCTTCAATAACATGAGAATAGATAGACAGCCCTACACTATATGATCGATATTCCAGATCATACTGCGAAGACACACCATAACGGTATCCGCCTGAATCAATCGTCAGATTATACGAAATCGGCTTCTCATCAAAATACATAACCCAAACCGTTGTTCTATCACTGGCATGTTTGTCTTTTAGTAATCGATTCCAGAACTTTTCCTTTTTATAGATCCTTGCTTTTCCATCCGATGTCTTTATTAACCATGAACGGCTTTCAATACCTGAGCAGTCACTAATTACATTCTTCCATTCTTCAGATGACAACGAATTGTATTTTACAAATCGGACATCTCCCAATTTCTTCAATCTATTTGTATCGCGACGTATATTGCCCAACAATTTTTTACTAACAGATTTTTTGTACTCCTCATACGAATCTGGCAGACTGACTAAAAATTGTTGGCCTCTATCAATCGTATAACACTTCCATCCATTCGAATAAAATGAAGCATTAATATTCTGGGTGATTGGATTACTTTCTTCAGCTGGCCCCATTCTGATCAGACTAGCTACATTTGATTGTTGTAGCGTTTGAACCAAGGCCTGTGAACATGTGCCTAATGAATTTCTGGAAGCAATAATTGATCGAAAGGGATAGTAATATCCTGCCAGTGAAAATAGCTTCAGACCCAACTGCGATCTGACGATAAATGGACAGATACCCTGGACCTTGTTCTGACTATCCTCAAGTGAAATATATTGAAGAGCCAACCCCGGACTTTCCAAAGGTAGATAGCTTTCTTCCCAGGCCAAATACCAGTCTATACTCAGAAAATCCTGCTGCAGAGGCACATCAGCCTCGAGATCTTCTAATGATAGATTGGAAACACTTCCTAATAGCTTTCCTGAAATATTACTCGGCGCACCCATAAATTATGGCTTCCATTAGGATAAAAATAGTTTGCTTCCCCATCTGCATGACTGATACAAGTGATCTTGCGCATTCTAGCCAAAACCTGCTTTTCATTACCATAAGTCTGGACGGGATATACTCTGTGAACTTGCCAATCCCAAAGAGTATAGGGAGATTTGAACAATTAAAAGTGAAGCATTTTAATGTTTTATGCCAATTTTAATTCTCAGCAACGAAATGTACAGGGAATGTGACGAATCTCTCAAAATTCAATGACCCGATTCAGAGGTAACGAATCTACACTCTTAGAGACTACTCTCCATTCAGATAAGATGATTAAAATTAAATCTAGGTTTTCGTTGAGATTTCCACTTTATCTACTTGCAGATTTTTAAGTAATTCTTTCATTTCTTTGCCAAACTCTTTACCGAATGCACCGGTTACATAATGCAACTGTACGTGGTCCTCTTCACAAACCATATTTTCCAACGTCGTTATATAACTATCTACAAAACTGTATTCATGATCTAAATCGGCCATCCTTTCGATACGATTATAAAACTCTTCCCATTTTGAATCGCCCTCCAGGTCACCCAAACCCAGATAATCCCGACGATTGTTCAAACAGGTAACATCGAAAATGTCTCTAATTTTGTTCTGCAAATTCTTATCTTTACATGAAAATTTGACACTTACGTTCATTTCAGACATCAATTAATTCCTTTTAAACGATTATTAGAATAATCTTAGTGGACAGAATTTTTGGAAATCGAGACTCACACCTCACATAACAGGCGCTCCATTCCAGTGTTAACAAGGTCTATTTTTACTCAAATTTTGCCCAATCACAGCACATGTCCCGACCAACGAGTCCTCAAAATCGACAATGAACGCGATATAAACTACTGCTACTATTTACTTCCAACGCGTAGGTACCCAAGCCTCGGACTTTCCTTTGTTTTTGGCGGCTTATCTGAATATACGTGATCGATTGGTAAGATCATCCTAAGCTTTTATGACACAGGTTAAAAATACCTTCCACTTATTCCGTGTAGTGGATACTTTCCCCATTTCTTCTTTCGCACAAACTATAGTTATGTCACTCCAATGGTGCGTGTGAAACCAAGCGATGAACTTAAAGAAGAGCTACTCCAGTTGGAATACGCAGAATATTGCGGAAAAATGCGGCCAATAAAATTAATAAATTAGGGGATACATCGACGTTGGCGGACCCAACCGTAGTATATGACATTACCGCAAACCGTTTGAATACAGGCTTAGAAAATTGAGAACGACCTTACTGTGAAGTTTTCTTCACCGACTCCATGTGAACTCGTAACAAGTCCCCCGTTTCCAGATCAATGATCAAACCGAGATTATTTTCATACATGTTCAAGTACCCAAGCTTTATTTCATCCAGTTCATAATCATAGTACTCTACATTTCCTGACTCAAATGATTCAGCTCCCTCGGTCCTGATTTCTATTGCTCCACCCGTATCCAGGTTTAACCCTTGCCAGGCCAAAACATTACTGCTAAATAGCAACGCACCGAGAATAATTCCAGTATGCCTCATATATTCACCTTAGCAATTTGTGAAAGTCACTCTTTTCTGTAGTGATATAAGAATGGCAGCAATACACACACCAAGTTGTGATTTAGTACTACTTTTCAAACCATTAAGTGCTACTGCTTTCTATCTGGATACTTTCACCAACGACTTCACCAGGATCCTCGGCACTTACCTCAATTAACTGAGGAACTACGATTTCCACTCCCGGCCTGACTCGATCAAAATCTACATCAGGATTATGTTGCCTCAACAGCCATATAGGAATTTTAAACTTGCGCAGGGCCAGAATCCATAACGATTCCCCTTCACGAATTACATGCTGACTTGTTGTGCCGATACGATAATGGGTGAAAAATTCTTCCTGCAGTGTTTTTTGATAAGCAATACGGCGACGCTCAAATTCTTCTTTCGCCACACGGGTGAAATCCATTTTAAGTCGTCGACCGATAACTACCGGTTTACTAAAACGCATATTATTAATTTTTCTCAGCCGACTCGCCCTTATATCCAACCATTCAGCGTAATGCCCCAGAGTCTCGGACGCCTGCACTTCGATAGTTTGATTTTCCGCTACAGTGTAATCACTGGGATCAGAAAGCAAGGCGGCATACTTGGCAATTTCAGGTGCAGTTTCTGCGACTGATTCTGCTTCTGTCAGAGTTTCTGGCTCAGCTAAAGATTCTATTGCCACCTCAACCGATGAGACCGCTTGAATCTCAGACTCATCTATTATAGGCACGGTAGTTACAACTTCAGGAGATTTTTCAATTACAGATTCTGGCACAATATCGGGAGCAGCAAGAATTTTCGCGTCCGCTTGCACTTCCTGTTTTGGTGATTCCACCATACTCGTCGATTCAACTGGTGCCACTTTTGCAGTTTTCGTTTCGACACTCGCAATCATCACACCATCTTTAACAGGTAGACGTAATGTTTGGCCCACTCTAATTAAATGACTGTTGCCTATCCCGTTAAGCGATTTTATTTCACTCACTCGGTGACCATACCGGGCAGCAATACCCGAAATCGTATCACCACGCACAACCTTATGGAAAATGTCTGGCGTTTGCTTATCAAATCGCTCACCCGATGGGATTGTGGCGAGCAGATCCTTCGCCGGCAAATTACTAATTCCCTTCGGAATTCGCAGCTGAAATCCTTTTGGGATCCTTTTTGATTCGTTCCAAACTGGCTGCATAAGCGAACGATTGTGATGCCTTAATGCGTCAACGCTTATACCAAATAAATTCGCCACCGTACTCGCTAATAAATATTCTTCAGTTTTTACAAATTCGTAATCATATGGCTTTGCCAATCTAAGTGAGCCAAAATATTTTCCTGGATTTTGATCGATTTCTAAAGCCGCTAAAAATGCGACATAAAAATTTCTGGACGCAAAGCCGAATGCTCTACCTTTATAGTTACGCACTATAATGGCTATATCCGTTGTACCCAGCTTATTAATTGCTCTGCGCATACTAGCCACACCATGATTATAGGCGGTTAATGCTAGTGGCCAGCTATTTGTCACACTATAATTATGGCGTAACAGTTTTGCGGCAGCCAATGTAGAAGAAAATGGATCCATTCGTTCATCGACAATATAGTCAATTTGCATATAGCGCCTTCCAGTCGACCGAATAAACTGCCAAATTCCTGCAGCGCCAACTCGCGAGTAAGCTTCCGGATTAAACGAAGATTCAACATGCGGCAACGCTGCTAGTTCTGCCGGCATTTGCAGATCTTTCAAGGTTTGATCGATAAAGGGCCTCCACTCTCCTGAGCGAATCAAACCTTCTCGAAAACGATTTGACTGCCCAAGCTGAAACCTTAGACTCTTAGCAGCGAGACGCAATCGTTCGGCGGATACATTTTTACCCCACAGTTTGAGCACCCGTTGCTCGTCTGAACTCAAGTTCTTTCGCTTACCTGCGGCAAGCTTCTTCAAGATAATTGCATAACGCGCTTTTACCTTCTTTACTTTCTTCTTATTTGATCGCCTACTACCTCTAATCTTTATCGTTTCATATACAATTCCAAGATTATGGGAATCATGTATAAACCCACTTTTTGTATCAATCTCAGTATACACACGCACCCAAAAATCCACGTCGCGCTGCAATTCATCGGGTTTTGGGAAGTTTTCCGCCAATAAAGGACTTCCAATTGATGACAAAACTAACGATAACAGTAATGTAGTCGCTTTAGTGATATCAGCAACTTTGCAATAGATCGTTTTCAGGCAGTATTTCATTTACTCAAAATCACAGATAGTTAAAAGAATCGCACAAATTTTCAATTTTTTTTATTTCGACTTAAAATGCGGGCAAAAATACAACCTCACAGAAAGAAAACCATGCCTGAAATTCCCTCCGCTGTATGGATCGGAAAATCCGGGAAAAAATACCGCTACTGGATTTACGACTTCCCGAAAGATTTTCCTGAAAAACCCGGTAACTTCATGATTACTAAAATAGTCGGTACTGGCTGGCGGCCTGTCTACATTGGCTATACAGATAACCTCTCCGAGCTTCTCAACACCATCAAGGATGCAGCCTGCATTGAGCGGTGCTTTGCTACTCATATCCACGCCCACTTTAACCCTGACGGAGAAAATGCTTGTATTACTGAAGCCATGGATATTCTTAATAAATGGGGTTCAGAATGCCAAAGCTAGTCAATATATTAAACCATTAAGCAGTTTGCTATTGGATTTTGATTCGACGCAGTATTACCCACCCTAGCATCAGCCATGGCGTACCATGCAGTATCAAATCAAACCAATCAATAGGCCTCATTCCCTCCGCACCTGCAATTACCCATTTGATTTTTTCCCACACGTGAGGCTCTGGTAAAAATGGTGCCAATCCCAATGTAAGACTTAGCGCTAACCAGAGTAACGGATTATAAAATACGTTTGAAGAATTCATTTTTAATACCTTTTGAAAAATTCCAGCCGTTTAATTCATAACCCCACAAGGGCTCTATACCAAAACACTAATTGGAGCAGCATCTTCATCTAGAGAAGTAATTTTTCCAATAACTCTTGCATCACTATAACCCAAGGCATGTAATTGCTTAACGCATTCCTGCGACTGTTGCTCTGAAATACAAACCAAAAGGCCACCTGCCGTCTGCGGATCAAAAAGCAAAGGGAAATGATTATGTTTTGAAGCTTGTTCAAAATTTTGAATTGCGCGTCGCAGCCTTAAATTTTGCGGCTGCAATGATGAAAATATACCTAGTGCTATCGTTTCACTCGCACCATCCAATAAAGGAATCTGATCCAGATATACTTCTGCATTGACTTTTGATGCACGCGCCATTTCTATTAAGTGTCCAATCAAACCAAATCCGGTAACATCAGTACAAGCACCCACATCATACATCCGAAAACAGTTAGCTGCCTGCTGATTGGAAACCAGCATCGACTCAATCGCAGCATCGATCCACCGCCCCTTGGCTTTTCGTCGCATATCAGCTGCAAATAAAGTACCTGTGCCTATCGATTTTGTCAGAATCAGTACGTCACCAGGGCGTAATCCATTTTTACGCCATACCTGATCGGCCTCGACTAAGCCATTAACAGTCAGTCCGAATGCCAGTTCAGCGCCCTCTGAAGAATGTCCACCCGCTAAAACGGCTCCCGTAGGTTCCAGCACATTTAACGCCCCGGCAAGCACATCGTAAAGCGCTTCTTCCACAATCTTCTCCCGACCATAGGGAATCGTAGCAATAGCTAATACCGATTGCGGATCTGCGCCCATTGCAAACAAATCTCCTAAAGCATGGTTTGCCGCTATTGCTCCAAATGTGTAGGTGTCATCCAGAAATGCACGAAAATAATCAACACTTTGAACCATTACTTTTCCAGTGGGAACTGCAAGCACGGCCGAATCATCAGGTGAATTTCTGCCGATTAATACATCTTCACGATGTTTTTCTGGCAGCCTTTGCATTACACGCGCCAATACGGTGCTTCCTACTTTTGCTCCGCAACCACCGCAACGCATTGCGATTGTAGAGAGTTCCTGAATTGCGTCTTTATCTGCTATGCCGGCTGCAAAGGTCGGCGAATTATCCGTTTTCATTTCAGGAAGATCGTTATACTTTTGCATAAATCGACGATCTATCCAGTCCTTAATTTTCCATAGCCACTCACCTTGGGCAGACCAGTTCCCTCGAGATGCCACTGCATACTGATTTCCAGTACTAATTAAGCCCAGAAAATTTTTCTGCGCCCGATACGGTCGCAATGAATGGCCTAGCGCAATTTTCCGCAGATTATTTGCCAATACAGGCCCTTGTCGTACAGCGAATACTCCTGATTTCGGACGTGGCTCAGGTAACGAAGCGATATCACCCACAGCAAAAATTCCCTGGTGCGAAATCGACTGCAGGAACCTGTCTACTTTAATGAAACCATTATCATCTACCGCCAGCCCGGATTCCGCTGGCCATTTGGGAACTGATGCAGAAGTTACAAAAATAGTTGCGTCGGCAGTGATTAATTTAGCGCCATCAACATATACAGACGTCTCATCGATTTTAGTCGCCGTATGATTGGTTAGAATCTCTATGTTACGATCGGACAACACCTTGACAAAACGCCTTCTAACACCTCTATTATGTGTCAACAAAATATCGGGGCCCTGAGTAATCAGTTTAAAATGCAAACGCGCAGGGTCATCCCCATTCTCCGTGAGCAGCTTTTGCAACTTATGCTGGATAGACAATGCAAGCTCTACTCCGCCAGCACCCCCTCCAATGATGACAATCTGAAATCTTCCTGCGCTTGACAATACTTTCTTCTGCAATTCTTGCCAGCGGCGCAAAAACACATCAATTGGTTTTGCAACAAGAGCAAACTGTTCTGCTCCAGGCACATCTATGACGCGAGGACGTGAGCCCGAATTGATCGAGAGCAAATCAAAGGAAACCGGCGGGCGTCCAGCAACATGCACCAGACGTTGCTCAACATCAAGCTGATCTACTGAACCATGATACAAACGCGCACCTGCAAACCGTGCTAAAGGACCCAGATCAATATGACATTCATCAAAATCATAATGACCCGCTACGTACCCAGGCAACATACCGGAGTAAGGCATATCAATATCACGGGTGATTAATGTAATCCGCAGTCCTTCCAATGGATTCATGCCAAATCGCCTCAACACAGATACATGTGCATGCCCCCCTCCAACAAGCACAAGCTCTTTAACTACAGGTGAATTCTGGCCTTGCATAGCTATCCTTGCGTTAATTAGTAGCTCTTAATGGCTGGCAACAGAAAATAAATGGACGCTGAAATAGTCTTCGTCATCCTTCCATACTTGCTCGGGAACAAATCCCGCTTTGATCGCAAGATCCTGAAATTCCTGCACACTGTATTTGTAGGAATTTTCAGTGTGAATAGTTTCGTTTTGGTCAAAATAAAACTCATGATCGCCGATGCATACAATTTGCGATAGTGTACTTTTTAAATGCATTTCGATTCGTCCATGTGCTGTACTGTAATATGCCTGGTGCTCCCATACAGACAGATCAAAGTCGGCCGATAATTCCCGGTTTATTCGGGACAAAAGATTTAAATTGAACTGAGCAGTCACTCCTGCAGTATCGTTATAGGCCCGATCAAGGATATCGCTATCTTTTTTCAAATCCACCCCGATTAATAAGTACCCTCCCCTACCAACCATTTCTGCTATGGAAGTGAGAAATCCAACTGCATCAACCGGATCAAAATTCCCAATACTGGAACCCGGGAAAAAAGCTATACGTATTCCTCCAGGTGTTGAATCAGGCAATTGCAATTTTCTGGTGAAATCAGTACAAGCAGCATGTACTTCCAACTCGGGAAACTCTGTAGCCATTTTTTCTGCCGCTTGCCTAAGATGATCTTTGGAAATATCCATGGGAATATAGGCACGAGGCTGCAAACCAGCCAGCAGAATCCGAACTTTTTCACAACTACCACCCCCCGGCTCAATGAGAAGGCCTCCGCTACCAATTCGTTCGGCAATTTCATCAGCATTCGATTTGAGAATTTGAATCTCAGTACGGGTTGGATAATATTCTTCTGTTTCTGTAATTAAATCGAACAGGCGTGAACCACTTTGATCATAAAAATATTTGGGTGGAATAATCCGCGGTGTTTTCAACAAACCACTTAATACATCGTCCAGAAAATTATTTTCCGGTGGATGTAAATCATGAAACTGAATACTTACTGGTTGCATATTATTTTTGGTTACAGTGCGCAGGTTCGAAACCCAGCAAAAACATCATTACGATCTGGACCGTAATAAGTACGAAAAGTATTTCTAATCATTCTGGCGCGTGTTGCCCAGGCGCCTCCTCGCAGAACACGCGTTATACCAAATAATGGCTGCGAATAATCCTGATACATATCTGGTGTAAATCCTGGATAAGGACCAAACAGCGTATCGGTCCACTCCCAGACATTACCAATCATTTGTCGACAACCAAATGCACTGTCTCCATTTGGCAGAGCCCCTACATCAATTGTTCCTAACGCACCACCATCGAGATTAGCCCGATCCGGTGATGGTGGAGACTCTCCCCACGGGTATCGCCTTTTAGTACTGGACAACGCATGACCATCCTGGTTTGGCACACCAGCGGCAGCGACTTCCCATTCAAGTTCCGTTGGCAATCGTCTTTCAGCCCATCGGCAATATGCACTCGCCTCATACCAGCTAATGTGTGCCACCGCTGCATCGGGTGGCAATGGCAACCAATGATCGAAGTGGCGATACTCCCAATCAGCCACCCTGTTCCGCCTCCAATAAAGCGGCTGTTCCAAATTCCGTTGCTTTCGCCATTCCCAACCGTCTTCATCCCAATATTCACGACAGCTATAACCATCCTGTTCGACGAACTTCAAATATTCCAAATTGCTCACTGCAGCACGCCCAATTCGAAATGGTTTCACCTCAACCACATGCGCCCATTTCTCATTGTCGAAAACAAATTCTTCTTCTCTTGATGCACCCAGACAAAACTCTCCGCCAGGAATTTGCACGTCACCTTCCAGACCGCCAGCCTGCCAGGAATCGTCTTTATCCACACCAATATTTGGAGTGGGATAGGCCAGTGTCTGACGTGTGTAGCTAAATGCTTCGCAATGCATATCTTCGTGGTAAACCGCATATTGAGTCAGATAATCTCTTTCCCCGTCATCTTTTGCATAGGATAGATGTTTAAGCGTCGCCTGGTAGACCTCATGCATATATTCGTAGGTCTTCTCCAGAGACGGCAAAGGCAACTCCCATCGCTTCTCATGTGGAATATCAATCGAATTAAATAACTGATCTGCATTAGTAAGTTTTGGCTGTTCTTTAAAGTAATTTCTTAGTATCCAGAATTCATAAAAATAGGCCGCATGAGCCATTTCCCAGCGTAGTGGATTAACGGTCTTCAAACGCGGACCCAGCATTTGTTCCTCGGTCAATCCATCGACCAGTTGCAGCGTACGTTCTCGCGCATCTTTAACTTGATGAATTAACTGTGGGTGATTAATTGCTGACATTTTGGCCTCGCTCCTGATTCTCCCAATGTGGCATGCTAATGTCACCCTTGATTTATCTTTCAACCTTTGTTTTATATAAGCACTTATCACCTTCCATGAAAATTCGCCTGATTACGCCTGCACCTTCAAATTCGAGAGCCGGCAATCGAACGACGGCAGATCGATGGGCGCAAATTTTTCGATCTCTCGGACACCATGTTGATATATCAGAACATTACAGTGGAGAAACTGCAGACCTGATGGTTGCATTACATGCCTGGCGCAGCGCAGAAGCAATCGCCTCATTTTCGAAACTGTTTCCTCACAGTCATTTAATCGTTGCCATAACTGGTACGGACGCATACAAGTTCATTCATTCCCATCCTAAAACGACATTACATTCAATCCAATGTGCGGATCATTTAGTCGGCTTGCACGATTTGATCGCAGAAACATTACCAATGGAACATCGACACAAACTGAAAGTCATCTACCAATCCGCCGTTCCTGTTAATACTCGCAGACCGGTAAAGCGAACTTTTCGAATTTGTGTTGCGGGCCACTTACGCGATGAAAAGGATTCTCTACGTCCCGCGTACGCAGTTCGTAATTTACCCGCAGAAAGTAGAATTCGGGTAGAACATTTTGGCAAGGCGCATACAACAGAATGGGAATCTAATGCGTTAAAAGAAATGGAACGTAACGATCGATACCGCTGGCATGGTGAAATTACACACGCAAATCTCCGAAAAAAATATTCTACATCACATGTATTGGTATTGCCTTCACGAATGGAAGGTGGCGCAAACGTAATTTCAGAATCCATATGTGCCAGACTCCCTGTTATCGCATCCAGAATTTCAGGTTCGGTAGGATTATTAGGCGAAACCTATCCAGGATATTACCCTGTGGAGAACACAGAAAAATTGCGTGATTTACTGCTGCGCGCAGAAATGGATTCGAAGTTTTATCGGGAGCTTGCCAATGCCTGCGCTAGTCGCAGAGAATTGTTTACATATAAACGGGAGACAGAAAGTTGGAAACAACTACTAAAGCAATTGACATAAAGAACAGATCCTAGGTTCGCAGCAAATGCGCATGAACAATAATAGCGGTTCACGCGAAATTCTAAATCGAAAATTACTGTACCCAGTCAGAATTAAATTACTTCTACATTTACAGCCTGTAACCCTTTGTTACCTTCTTCCACTGTAAACTGTACTTTTTGACCTTCCTTTAAAGTTTTGAATCCGTCACCGGATATTGCGCTGTAATGCACGAACACATCTTTTCCATTTTCCTGCTCAAGAAAACCAAATCCTTTAGATTCATTAAACCATTTAACATGGCCAGTACATGTCGACATTAAAATTCTCCAAACATAATTATGATAAATTTATATATTCCAGTTCAAGTTTGATTTGTTAAGAATACAGAATTGACTACTATAAGAAAAACTTCTGACAGGTTTACGAAATTGAGTTGAGAAAACTTGCAATTCATTCAATTTAATTGTGGCCAGTGTACCCATAAGCAATAAAATGTAAACTATTTTTAGATTACAATGAAGTCTGTTTTCAGTGTATTTCAGGGATATTGATCTACGCTCAACAGGCATTCAATTTATCCCGCTCTTGACATTACATAATCATTCCTTCCAATTTATTAAATTCTGATAATTTCATTTTGCCATTAGCATTTGATCAATAATTAAACGAATTATTATTTCTTTAATTTCAGATAGTTAAGAAAAATGAGCGCTAAGTAATGACGCTGTGGAAGACATTCAAAAGTCAATTTAACACCCGCAACACCCCCAACCAGAATGGATTATCGCTGGTACCTAATAATAATTTGAGAAACATTGCATAAGCTTGCCTTTATCACAATATCTGCTATTATTTTGTGAGTCGAATCACAAAATGTTGTGTATTTCGTAAAATTCGAAGTAGATCTAAATAGACCAACATCGATTGAAATATTTTAATGATTTACCCTGATTTCGGCATATGAGTATTGCTGATAGCGCAAAAATATATGCCTTGTTCCAGTTGGCGTCGAAATCGCCAAGAATCGATCGTCGCTACCAGACACAGTCCGGTACATTTAGTAACTCACGCCCGAAAAAGCTCACCGTCAAATGGGTCAAATATCGAAAACATGGCTGGTGTCGGTTGAATACGCTAAATCTGGAAAAAGTAATATCTAGTGGTGTTTTTATCATTTGGAAACCTAAAAATAGACACAACGTGATTCGAATTGGTCAGGGAAATATTGCGAATCAACTGCATACTTTAAGAAATGACCCGGAAATAACTCAATTCGGTACTGATTTACTCGTAACCTGGGCAGGCATCCCTACGAAATATAGAGACGGAATTGAGCGGTATCTTTTTGAACAGTATTCACCTGCAACGGTAGAAAGAGTGAATTGCGCACCGCTTGTTCACATTAACTTACCTTGAGTTTTCTTTCTTCTACTGTTGCGACAACCAGGTTATCAATTCATCAGCAACGGGGCGATCAACAAAATTTGGATTGACCCCAATTAAATTGGCAGTTGCCACTTGGTTGTAAAAAAATTCAGACAGGACTTCCTGCGAGTACGTCGTTAGTGGTTGAGCAAAACCAGGGCTCGGTGCTCCAGTTCTGAATTCGACATGGTGGGCAGCACCCCCGACTTCTCCCACGCTATGACATGGAATACAATTCATCGTTAATACTCTAAACGTGGGCAATGTTAGATTCTTAAGATCCGCATATGGATCTTTATCAGTAAACTCAATACTACTAAACAAAATTGAAGAATATTGTAAATATGGAAGCTCATATTTAGCAGGCAACAATTTACGGAAATGAATAAAGGCACCTAACGACTCTGCATACAAGGTGTTTTCATCAGGCCCCCCCTCTTCCCAGCTGTAATAGCGTTTTGTTCTATAAAATGAAGTCAGATGATATAAATTCTCATCGTCATCAAGAGCAACTACAAGTTCTGGCTGATAGCGTCCATATCGATTAAGGTCCAGATAAAACCGGTGACCTTTTCTGTTAGCAAATGTCACATAACGGCCCTGTTTCTCAGTAGGCAATAATGCCCTGTATTTTAGTAGATCAAATGCTTTGTACTTTTTAAGTGGCCATTGTTTGATCAAGTACGGTTCATGATGTAAAAATGCTTTGATTGTTCTTAAAAGCAGGTCATCAACAGGATATTCTCCGATGGCTTCTTCAATTTCAAAATACTCGGCATTATTATTAAGCGGATTCTGCTTCATTAGTTCTGCGTCGAATTCCAATTCATAAGACAGTTCAACCTTTTTATCAGCGAGATATAAAACCATAAGTGGCAATGCACGATGATTTAGAAGCCCTTGAGATGATTCATCAATCAGCATTGAAAACCATGACCAGTTTTTTTCCGCCCGTATTTGTGCCGCAAAACGTCGATTTATTAAGATACTTTCTTGAGAATCATTTGCGGAACTAATCAGCAATATCTTTGGCAAGTCCACTTCTTCTGGCAATTCTGGCATGACATCTGACTGCAAAAATACCAGCGCTGAAACAGTTCTGAACAATTTAGCTTCATCGATCGCTCTCAGAATTAGGCTTGGAAATTTCCCCTCCCCAATAACTATTAGCTTTGTATTTAAGGCGTCAACTGTTTTCTTTATGTTATTCAGATAACGAAGCACACAAGAATAATTTTGCGAACTATCCTCTACATTACATTCGCTTATCATTTTTAGAGCAAAGCCTGATTGCGCCCAATTCTCACTAACTAGACTTGAATAGCTATGTGAAGATTCTACAAATGCCAATGCAACCAATGACTCTTTACTATCCAAATTCTCTGATTTATATACATAATAGTTCAACACGATCGCAATGAGGCCAACTGCGAAAATCAGGTAAACGAATTGTTTTTTGCTAATAGTTTTCACTTCACTTATTTTAAATTTACGAACGAGACACAATAGTCAAAAAATCACTTTTGTTTAAACTTTACCTGGAAGTGCTGTTCAACAAATACTCAACCCCTCCAAGTTGTCGAATCTGATTCTGAATCTCCCGGGATCTTCTAATAACATGCTCAGATGGTGGATTCAGTGAGTAACCTTTTGGATTAGGAAGAATGGCGATCAATTGGCAAGCCTCTTCCATATTCACCTCCCAGGCATTTTTATTATAATAGTGTTCACTTGCAGCCTGCACGCCATATATCCCCAGTCCCATCTCTGCAATATTTAGATAAACCTCCAGAATTCTTGCCTTTGTCCAGATAAGCTCAATTAACATACTTAAATAGGCTTCCAACCCTTTTCTTATTAGATTGCGTCCGTCCCATAAAAAAATATTTTTTGCAACCTGCTGTGTGATCGTACTTGCACCGCGAAGAGATTTTCCGCTCATCCTGTCTTCCAATGCAGAACGAATGGCAACAAAATCAAAACCAGAGTGCTCGGGAAATTTCTGATCTTCTGAAGCAACTGCAGCAATGGCAAAATGTTCGGATATTCGCTGACGATTAACCCATTTATACTGGAGGGTTGATTCATTCATTAGCTTATATTGCAACATGAATGATGTGATCGGAGGATCGATCCATTTAAGCATAGTTACCGGAAGGACCGTAAATATTATAAAGAGCGCTATCGGGTATAGCAGCACCTTGCGTACCATTCGACGTGAGGTTTTTCTTTTTCTGGTCATCGACGCCCTGATATGGAATTTGTCGATGCCTATTATATCAATTAGCCGATATGTCGCTGGTAGTTGTCAGTTAGAATCTGCCGAACAGCTGCGGTTGCACTTTCTTCGCTCATTCCATACTGTTTTGCCAATAAAGTGCCTATTTCATCTATACTTCGCGATCCATCTATAGCCGACAATACCTGTGCCTGCAATAGATATTTTGAAGACACAGCTATTAGCTCCTGTTTCTGTGGAATAGCTAATGAGGAATTAGTAATCCAGCTCGGTAGATACTGATGTGGTTTCGCTGGAACTGAGTTAAACTTTTTCCTGGCACTAAAACTAAATATTGTTTCTATACGTCCATGAGTACTATGAGGGGAATGCATATAAGAAATCTTGCGACGTTTAGTACAAATGACTTCAAAACCATATTTACCCAGCAGATCTATCACCTCTTCTTCGCTGTAGTTCCAGTCTTCATTTTTATGAAAAAATGCCAACGTACCTGAATTGATCCACACACCGCCTTTTTTCAACACTCGATTAACATGGGGAATAAACTCACGAAGATCAAACGGAAGGATATCAATAAGCCAGGGCGTCAAAATCGTATCAAATGTATTTTCTGTGAAGGGAATGTTTGCTGCGTCCGCGAGAATAAACGAAAAATTTTCCGACTGATGATTATCATTTTTTTCAGGTATTTTGCATTGCTGTAATACAGCATAGTCTTTGATAGACGCTGGGGCGACAGGAAATTCATACAGAGAAATAGTCTTTCGATTAATAATTCGATTTGCACTCAACAGTAAAAACGGATTTATATCAAGCAACAAAGAATGATTTGCATTGTATGCATAGTGAAAATCGAACGAAAATCTGGAAGCGCCGGCTCCAATAGTTAAAACATTCCCTGCATCTCCCACTTGATCAGCATATACGTCTCCTATTGCCTGAATTAACTCTTCATTTTCCCCGTTATCCCATGCCCAGTCCCTGAAAATATTGTTGATGTAACTATCAATTCCCTGGTTTTTTGCGAGTGAACCATTCACGCTTTCATATTGGCTAAGTTCATTCGAAGCAAAGAACTGCAACTGTGAATTTATCTGTGTTTTAAAAACCTTCTTTGCATTCAATTGTGATTTAATTCTCTGACAAGACAATTTGGATATTCTCTTGTCTCTCAATGCACGAGCTAATTCATTAATTTGGTGTGAAATGGTTTGATTAAATCCATTCAGGCGAGCAATCCACCCTTCAAAAGCCGTCGTAACGGGCGAAAAAAGAAAAGGTATACTCGAATTTCCGTTGGGGACAACAGGAAACCCTGAACCACATTTTTTGCATTCAATAATTTGAGACAGTTCGGATTTTGAAAGCGAATCCGATTTGCATGCAGGACACTGCAACCACGCGTAATATGGTTCCAGTTGAGGTACCTGAGGCTGTCTCGTACTTTGTGCTTGCTGATTACCCAAATTCAGAATTTTGGAAATTGGAAACCACTATTTTGGGTACTTATTACAATCTTAAGAACTTCATTGGTCGCCAAAAATTGACCGTTTATCTCAATTTTCCACCGTAACAAGGCATCAGGGTGGAATTGAAATCCCACCCTGATGGCAAAAGACGTTAACTAAACGATTGGTTCAAAGGCGATAAACGGATCTACCGCAGCGCCTGTACCGAGTCCATTTCCTGGCAATACATCGGTACCAAACATTGCGCTTTGATTATGCAAAGCCAGATAGTTGAGCACTACCATCTCAGCTAGCGAGGTAACGCTATTCGCAAAAGGACTCGACGCAGTTTCAACATTGCCATCCGGTCTAAACGTACCTAACTGCTGAGTATTAGCGATGTTACCTCTCAATGTCGGACGGGCGCCACCAGGCTGATATACAAGTATTACACTTGCAGCGGTTTGTGAATTGTCTGATCGCCAACGGAACTTGGTGGTACCATTTCCATCGTCTTCTGGATTGTTGGTATCAGCTGATACTGCACCATCACTAAACACATAAATCATTACCGGTTTATTTGAACGTTGCGCGTATTCCAATGTAGCACCGATCACCTGACCTACTACAAAGTCCTTGCCATCTGTTTCAGGACGAGGATCCTGGTGATAGTCACGACCTCCATACTCCATCGTACCCGCGCCCGCAAATCCGGTGATGACTGTTTTCATGACTGCGGCAGCTTTTCTAAAGTCTCCCTGGTCCAGTTCACCGTTCGGGAAAATCTGCTGTAGTACAGCATCTTGATTCGGATCAAGTTCTGCCGAGGTAATGGGAGTGTTAAATGTAGCCAAACTCTTATCGTATCCACATTGCACCAGCTCTGCGGTAGCTTGTTCGACAGTGATTTGGCCCAATTTCAGTGCGCTGATAATTGAAGCTGCTTCCGCAACGCGACCACTTGGAAAACCATCATTATCTCCCCCGCCCAAACCAACTGCTTCGTTAGAATTACTTACTCTAACTGGCCTTAATGCTGGATCTATCATGTATGCTGGCGCATCTGAGCGGCCTCCAGTATCGGAGTTACGCGTTCCAACTGCTGCCACAAATTCACCGTTCGCACCCGCTTGCGCAATACCATACACCGGGTTATGAGGATTATTTCCGGTATCGTTTTCCGAGCGTGCTGGGATTACTACTCCATTTGTACCTGCTCGTGTCACAGCACTGGTTTTATCCAACATTCCCCGTAACAGCGCGCTGTTAGGATGCATTGCAATGCCAAATGTGCGATCTACACCTACATTTTGAGGAATAATCGCATCAGGCAAACCCAATCTTGCGTATCCATCCGGGTCAAGGAAATCTTCCTGCCCCATCGTGCCCACCATCACGTTGGAGCCTGCGATATTGGCACCACCGCCCTGATCAATACTGATAAACGGAATCTTTCCTGCACCTAGCAGGGGATTGTTATCGATTACGCATTCTGCATGAGCTTCTCGTGCCATGAATGTCGCCAGGCTGGGCATGAATACCATACCCAGTCCAGAAATTAATCCGCGACCCAGAAACTCCCGACGTGTCACCGGACGTGCATGACCAGTACGACGACACTGCTCTTCTATACGTTGTTGCAAACGACGGTGCTGTTCTTCTGCGCGTCGATATTGCTCTACATATTTACCCATCGTATTTACCTCTGCTAATAGATCAGTTAATCGTCATTACGCCGCTGGAAAGTACTGCCGCACAACTTGCCTGCAATGCAGTATCTTTCGTGGCTCCACTACACCCGTTCGCACATCCTAAATCGTCCATCAGGCGATTAACCTCCGCAGTTGTCGCTGCTCGGGCTGGTTGATTCGCCAGATCACCTACGAAACGATCAAACAGTGCATTTACACGATTTTGTTTGTCCGCTGCGTTAGCAATATCGTTACAACTCTGACCAAATACCGTATTACATGCCGCATTGGATTGCCGAACTCTGTCACAGTATGTAACGGCCAATCGTTGAATCGCGATCTGCTGAGCAGCACCGAATGCCAGCATATCTGCTGTTGCAGGTAATTGATCACGCAGTTCTTCGTAACGATTTTCAACTGTATTTTGCGTAACTGGAATGGTGGTTAATACAGACATCGTATCGTTCACACTTGAAAATGAACGCACGCCCAGATCAGGCAAAACACCGAGATCAACAATTCCAGGTACTGTTGCAGGAACAAACGTATCACCTGATCCAACCTGGTTACCTAATTGCTCAAACTCCAGATGGAACATATCCAGTCCAGGACCATTCTCTTTAGGAATAAGAGCCCCTAACGGCGATAACTCTTGACCGCTTTGCGTTACCATCATATCGACAGAACGAAAAGACTGAGTCGCTACAGGTACCGTGTTATTAACGGCAACACGAATATTTTTGACAGCAACTCCAGTCACATCGGTAACCAAACTTGGAGCGGCAAATATATAAGCATTATCGTCCATCTCGCTCACCTGCATTTGTACCTCTGCTGGTGCACCTACTACGCTACTGACATCAAATGCAAGAGTTACGAAATTGCCGAGACCCGCATCAAAGTTTTGTCGAACTTGTGTTTCGGATAAAGCGCGGTTATGAATCGCAACCATCTTGTACACGCCGTTCCACAAGTTGCCACTTTGATCTTCGTATTCGTTCCCAATTGTAAAGCCAAAGGCAGAATCCCAATTGAGTTGACCGAGTGGCGCACCGTCCATATCACCGACAAATTGACCATCAACGTAAACTTTACGTCCCGAAGTTTGATCAGCAGTAAACACTACGTGCATTAAATCAGTTCGCACCT
>CAJIBE010000094.1_pt1 | contig 36222 bp, 32 predicted proteins | sample 9199301 | NCBI WGS metagenome assembly CAJIBE01 (sample SAMEA7708291, study PRJEB35096) | sediment metagenome | biome: marine neritic benthic zone biome [ENVO:01000025]; feature: sediment [ENVO:00002007]; material: shallow marine sediment [ENVO:03000034] sea grass bed [ENVO_01000059] ... | reverse complement strand
GAGACAAGAAAGGAAAATGTACCATCGAGATCATCAATGGAAGTTTTAAGTGCTTCTTTTAGTGCAATACCTTGAGAAAGTTTATCCGCGAGATAAACCGCAATTAACTCACTATCATTATCAGTATGAAATTCATAGCCACGTTGTTCTAGACGCCGACGCATTTTCCAATAGTTAGTAATCTGTCCATTGTGCACAATCGCAACATCCGCAAATCCGGTTGCCCAAAATGGATGCGCGGCTTCAGGCTTAACATCCGACTCCGTTGCTAAACGCACATGTCCCAAACCATGAGAGCCTGTAAAACTATGAATGTTATAACGCTCATCCACATTTTCCGCACTGCCAACATCTTTAATAATATCCAGACTGCTGCCAATAGAAACCACTTTGGCGGCGTGTTCTAGTGCATAAGAAAATTTTTGAATATCTCCCGTATAATTGACATTAACGCGATAGGTTTCTCCAACGTGCTCATCTTCTACTATTGTCGCACCTTGCTCTTTCAACAATTCCTGGATGCGTTGTATCGCCGTGTTGGCCTCATCACCTTGTCCGACAAATAATCGTAATTTCAACTCATTCTCATGTGGCTCGCCATATAGGGCAAAGCCAGTTGAATCCGGACCTCGATGTTGACAACCATTAAGCATATTGACCAATGCCTCACCCGTCTTGAAACGATCAGATGAGTCTTTGAGCATTATTCCGGCTATTCCGCACATACCACGTCACCTCTACGCAAAAATTTGTGTCAATTATATTATAGTATCGCAAATTATAATGTAACTGTTAATCAATATTTTTTACTCCGAAGAATTTTTTGCAGTTTAAAAATATAGCTATAATTTTAACAGAAAGACCTTAACAAAGTTATGTTTAATAGAGGTAGGAAGCTAAATATTACTGCAGGTCGTAAAAAATTATTCGCCAAAAAAATGGGCTAAAATACCAGGAATTAAGCTAGGCAACCTAATCATTATCTCCATTGCTTTTCTTCCAAAGTCCAGCTTCCCCCTGGAAGCTTGCCATCTTTTATAAAATTATCGACAACATTTTTAAGCAAAGTAGAGGAACCGTTTTTATAATCATTTGCTGGCAATGCAGAGCCAAAAGCAATTGAGCCGGTACTAAATACCGCACCGTTATTAGGGGCAGTAAAGTAGGTTATGTCTGCACGTACGCGATAATCCAAACTACCGACCAGTCCGGCATACGCGTAAAGAAGTTCTTCTGTTACCACAACATAGTTATCACTGTGTCCACCTGAAGATGCAATAATTTTAGTATGCGGCGGTGTTCCTAGCGATAGGTCATACCGATCCAGCTCTATTCCTGCTGCACTTCCATAAGCCAAACCCTCATCGCCAAATATTTCTTCTTCAACCCCTTCAGTAAGCCAGGAAACTGTTCGGTGATAACTATCCGGCATTTTTCGAAATGGCGCACAGGTCTCGAACCCTTCTGCAATAAATCCAACACCGGTTAGTTTTTGGGGTGCGCGCCCCCTGTTTCGCCACAAACCACTTTTTTCTCCGGTAGTTTGTAAGTAATGTTCCCCTGCTTTCGCTGCCCAGGCGCGCATACCTGAATCCAATTTTCTAACTTCCATACACCAGGGTTCGTCATCATAAAAGCCCACGCACCAGTAATAACCATTCCCTCCCATATAGATTAGTCTTCCGCCCTGCTCTACAAAATCTTCCTGCGCATCTAACATTCTTTCCGATACATACTCCGGATGGGTGCCCGTCATAACACAGTTATAGGGTTGCAATGCAGCTAATCCTTCACTGTGCAAATCTTCGTCAGTAATAATTTCGTATGCATATTCGTTTGCTTCCAGCCATCCGATAATGGAAAGGTCGGCAGGAAACTGCCAGGGGATATTCATACTCGATATGCGATACTTTGGTCGCATATTAACAATCGGTCGTTTATAGGAGCTAAAAGAAACGCCCGCACCATCTTCATAGCTATCATAAGTAGACAATCCAAATTCACGATGCTTATAAATTTCAACATCTACGTCAGAAATAACGGGGGGCTGCCCTGTCATTGGTTGAATAATTTGAGCGTCAAAGCTCAATTTTTCATTGGCATACGCCAGATAACTTGCGGTAGGAACTAAGAAACATAGTTTTGCTGCAGGCTTTGCAGGCCGCACAAAAAATACAATATATTCTTCTCCCAACCCCGTACCATTGCCAGCCCGCAAACGTAATGCATACACCCCGCTTTTCAGGTCGGCAGGAATCTGCATTGAATTTGTAACTTCCCAATTACAATCAGTAACTGACTCCGGATGAAACTCAATGCCACCAAATTCCTTGGGAGCCAAACGGAAACAATCATTCTTGCCTGACCAATTCCAGCCGGTTAAACAACGTATTGGGTGATTGACACCTTCGGCATTTAATTTGTTCGGCCCGACATCGATAACGGTATTGCCGATACCATTTTCAGAATATCCTTCTGTAGTATCCCAATAAGCAAGAATTGAATTTTGTGGCGGCATTTCTCCAGAACAAATTTGATCCATTTCGTGACGAGATAGAGCTTGATTACAAATTCCGGGGCGGTCGATTTTTCCATAAAACGTATCGTTAACAAAATTTCCTCGTAATTCATGAAAATCACGAGCGCCTGCAATCATGAATGGGACATCATTTCTATTATTCTGCCGAAATCTGAAAGTAGTCTGCACATGTGACTGATAGTCGAACGGTGCTACTTTGCCAATTAAAGAGTTATAGCGGTTCAAAACACCTTTTTGGTACAAAGTCGCCTCGCTATTTTTATGGTTAAAACTCGCGCCAACAAAATACCAAACTTTTTCTACCAGCGGCAGTTCAGAAACAACATAATCGACTTCTTTGCCATCACCCACCCAAAACTCAAGATACCCTTGCGGGTCAATACCTATTCCATACCCTTCGTTAGTACGCGCATCCCATCTGCCTAACAGTGTTTGCCGGAGACCTTTTTTCGGCATAGTCGGCCATATATAACAAAATATAGTAAAGCTTTCGTCTACACTTAGAATTTGATTTGGATCATCGACAACCAAATATGAACCTAATTGAGTATATTGCTTTTTAACATTCCAGTTTCCGTTTACTGGATGGTTAATTTCCTCTTCAACAAATCCTGGACCATCGATATGTTGATCACCATGAATAAGGCGTACTAACTGGGCGTCGGCAATTTCTGTCCCATCTGCATTTACATGGAAATCGATGTCTTCACCTTGTTTTACAGATATTTTGTTTGTATATCCGAAAATCTTTATTTCTGCCATTTCATAAATCCAATATATTTCAACTCACTAGCTTTAAGATTCCAAAAGATCGTAAAGTCGTTGCAAAAATACGCCGTAATATGCTTCCTCTAATGTTTCATATTCCTTACCCTCCACCAATCGAGGTGGAACTCCTCTTTCGCCCGATAAAGCAACAATTTTAAATGTATTAGACTGACCATCACGTTTAATTACATATTTATCTTTTTGCTCGGCACTACTAAAAAAATGCAGTAATCTTGAAAGAGGTTCACTATGCTGTCCTAGTGCGTTATTTTTATACTCTTCAATGATTTCGTCACTGATTAATGTCTTTAGATATTCGCCCTGCATCTTGTCGTAATATTGACGATAAACGATATCTTTATTCTCTGTATCAATTGAATCTTCGGGGAACATACTCGTGCTCTTACAATTAATTATTAATTTACGATTCTAGCAAGTCGTACACTCGCCTCACAAAAACACCGTGATAGGCGTCTTCCATCGTTTTATACTCTTTGTCTTCTACCAATCGGGGCGACATCCCTCTAACCCCGGAAAATGCAACAATTTTAAAAGTATTCGACGCATCATCTCGCTTAATTGCGTATTTGTCGTTTTGAGGTACGCGACGAAAGTAAAGCAATAATCTTTCAAGTGCTTCGCTATGCTGTCCAAGCGGTTTACTTTTATGCTCTTCAATGACTTCATCACAAACCAGTTTTTTTAGATAATCTCTTTGCATCTTGTCAAAGCGTCGATGATATAAATAATCTTTGTCCTCGATTTCTGTTGCTTCTTCCGGCAACGCCTCACCACCTTTCTCAGCACGACTCGATCGCCATTCGCCTTTCTTTTTATCTCGCCAGGCACGAAATTGCTGCTTCATGCCAAACAGACCCTTGTTTAAAAACAGGACGACAAATAACATCAGCATGCCAATCATAATGTGTCTTATAGGCCCGAGAGTGATTAATACTTTATCCAGGAAAACCACAATCAATGTTCCAGCCACCGCACCTTCTGCTTTACCTATCCCTCCTATGGTAAGCATGGCTAACCCCAGCAAAACAGTGTCAAAACTAAAAATTGAAAAAGCGACTCCTCTATAATGCGCCGCATAGAAGCCGCCAATAAATCCAAGTGCGACCGACGAAACTAGAAATACGGTAATTCTCGCTTTTTTGTAGTTAATCCCTGTTGCCTCTGCAAAAGCCTCTCTTTTTTCCGGCGCCATTTTTAACAATCTGCCGAGACGTTTACCATCTACAAACCTAAATAAAAATAATGCTGCGATTAACAATCCAAATCCACCGTAGTACGAGACCAGTGACTGTATATCTGGCGCCCAATCCGAATTAATATAGGTCGACGCACCATACAAGCCCCCTGAAGCAGAGCCAAATTCTTTGGAGGTAACTACGTAAACTCTGCACAATTCATTCAAGCCGAGCGTTAACAATGCGTAATAAAATCCATCCAAACGCATTGCAGGCAATGCAAGAATGCCACCGAAAATAAAACCTATTGCCATACCAATTAAGGGTAACGACCACCAGGGATAACCTAAATTTATAGACAACCAAGAAGTACAGAACGCTGCTACACCTACAACTGCGTATGTCGCTAGTGAAAAAATACTGGCAGTGCCGATTATCAATGTCCAACATACATTGATAGCTGCAAAAATCCCGAATACTGCACCGGCCGTTAAAAGCGTGTTTTCCATACTTTCAGGAAGAAAAAATGGGGCCAAAGCCAACACTGACAAGGAGATCATCCAGTATATTGGTCTTTTATCTACAATTAATTTTTGCGCTTTGAGGGATTTTTTATTGTAATAACCTTGAACCTTCAATAAAGTTCTTCTTGTTGGCCACCATCTAAGCCTTTTCCATACGCGATTACCGTGATTCGCCCATTTATGTATATACTTAAGCCTGCCAACTTTATACAAAGGAACTTTATAAGCGGTATTTTCATCCCATATCGATCTTGGATCGGCAACGCGCACGGTAGGCACTTCATAGTTACCACCTTTTGCACCCCACATGGCTAATGGGTTCTTCCAAATAATTCGTTTGTTATTATTTTCTGTGTTCATTGTTCTCGCGCTTTATCCAAAAGCCCGGCAATGCCTCTTGGTCTAATAATCAAGATGGTGATAATCACTAGGAACTGAGTGATTAATACATATTGCCCACCCAACAGTCTCGATGTGAGCGCCTCAGTAATTCCGAGGATCACCGCTGCAATTACCGCACCTTGAACACTGCCCAAGCCACCACATAGAGCAATACTTACACCTTTAATTAACGGAGTTACCCCACTAAAAGGTGCAATGTAATAAGTTTGCGAAAGAAGTACTGAAGATAGTCCAGCCATGCCACCAGTTATCGCCATAACGTAAAAACCGGTTCTTCTAATGCCTATGCCTACGATAGAAGCTGCATGAGGGTTCATCATCATCGCCCTTATTTCTAGACCACGTCGACTGGATTTCATCCAACGTACAACAAAAATCAACATCACAATAGAACAAACAATAATGCCAATTTTGTCCGATGTTAAAACGGTGTCACCAATGTTTATTTTCCAATAGCCAAACACCTCTGGAAGCGCTTTGTTTTTTGGACCAAAATACCAAAGCAAGCATTGCGAGCCCATTAAACTAATTGCGAGCGTGCCAATCATCCCGCGCACGGTAAAATTTGGTTTATCATGCAGGGGAATGAAAATTAATAAGCAAATAATAATTCCACCCAGCGCACCGGTTAAAATACCTGCAGCAAGCACCATGACTGGATGGTCAGAAAGCATTCGCGACGCGAGATAGGCACCATACCCCGCAAACGAAAATATAAACCCATAGCCAAGATTAAGCAGTCCCAAACTCGACCAAGTTATAGAGACAGCAACTGCAATCAATCCGTAGATACACGCAACGACGATTGCATTAATTAATATAAAGCCTATATCCAAAAACTTATCTTCCTGTTTATTTTAGCTGCATGGATAAAGCCGACGATGCATCTCCTTTCAATTTTCCGGCATGCATACCAATGACTCGATCCACTCTTCCCTCTAACAAGGCGACATTTTGTTCCGCAATAATCATGGCAGAGTCACTCAGCTCTATTTTTAAAAGAGCCTCCATAACACCCAGGCCTATCTTAGGCGCCAATCCCAATGACGGCTCATCCGCAAGATATAGTTTCGCATCCGTCATCAAGCCTCGCCCGATTGAAACCATTCTTCGTTCCCCACCGGATAAACGCGCAACTGGAGTTTTTAATAGTGGTTTTAATGGTTCAAACAAATCTAGCACCTTTTCTTTCCTTTGTTTGCGCGTCTTCCAGGCATGTTTTGTAAATGCGCCACTATCCAGATGTTCTTCAACAGTAAGACCATGAAATATTTCATCCCCCTGAGGCATAATGGCAAGGCCTTGTCTGACAATGAGATGGGTGTATCGTCCCGGGCCCTGACTGCGTGTTCTGCCTATCTGCTTGCCATTAAATAGTATTGAACCTCGCTGCCAACCAGTTAAACCAGCAATACCGTAAAACAATGTTGTTTTCCCATGCCCATTCAATCCTACTAATCCAACGCGTTCGCCAGCATTTATTATTAAATCCAGATCATGAATAACTCGTAACGGTCCGTAGCCCGCTGATAAACCCTTAACATTTAATATTTCACCCATAAGTTACAAATTTAATTAACGGTTTCAAAATAGGCAGCTCGGACTTCTGGGCTGTTAACGATTTCGTTAAGAAATCCTTTCGCTATTATTTCTCCCGCATCCATAACAATTACCCTATCTGCTATCGTATCCAGCAATTCAATCCTATGTTCTACAATCATTACCGCAATATTCATTTCCTTCGAGAGCATCCTAAGAATCTCATCTATTTCATCAATTTCAGAATTAATTAATCCAGCCGCCGGCTCATCCATTAACAGCAACTCTGGTTTTTTCATGAGAATATTGGCTAGCAATAACTTGCGTCGATCGAATGTGTCGAGCTGTGTGTTTAAAACACTATCATCAACGACAAAATCAACCAGATCAGCCGCATATTCAGCATCGAATCGGGTTAGATAGGGTCTATATGCCTGCCTGGATGCTTTAAATGTCTCACCAACAGTAAGATCTTCGGGCACGATAGGTGTTTGATAGGTTCTGCCGATTCCCATTCTGGCCCGTTGATATAAATGTGAATGAGTAATGTTTTTTCCTTTATAAAATACATTACCAGTTTTTGGCGTGTATCGACCAGAAAGGATTTCAAGCAGACTTGTCTTACCCGCACCATTTGGTCCAATGATGCCTAAAACTTCTCCTGGTTTTATTTCCAGGTCTATAGCTCGCAGGATTTCCCTACCACCCAGATCGAGCGATAAGTTTTCACAAGAAAATAATGGGGCAATAGAATAATCATCCATGATATTGCCCCATTTTGCTTATCGACCTAGATTAACCCCACCAAGGTGCTGGCTGCATTTTTGTTTCTGCAATGGCATCGGGCCAGATAATCTTATGTTGCACATCCTGGACCTGAACGTACAACTGACTCATGCCAGTTTCGTGAGAATCAGATTGATTGCCAAATCCGTTATCCGGGTAATGCAACGCTTCCTGGTACTCATTGTTCATATCCATCATGCCGCACACACCTCTGTCTGGATTCGCTCGTATCCAATCACAGTTTTTCTTGAAATCTTCTTGCGTCGTGCCAAGTGCCTTAGTGGCATTCCACGATTTTTCAAGATATTTTACAATATCGTAACCGTTGCCCGTATAGACAAGCCCCATTGTATTCCTTTCATAGTCTCCAAATTCAGGAAAGCGTTTTAAGTATTTTTTCCTGAAATCCTGTCCAGTTTTATCTCCATATACACCTAGTACTGTGCTCCAACAAAATCCTTCAGTAGCGCGTCCACCTAATTCCAGAAACTCAGGTTGCGAAGGTCCGTACTGAAGATACACAAGCGAATTTTTAACTGGGTCCGAAATAAATTGCTTACAAAATGCAGCATACTCAGACGCTACCCAGTGATCGATCATAATTGCACCTGCATCAACTTCTTTGAGTCTTTGCATTACCGGAGACCAATCGTTTACGGGATACTGAATATCAGTTACTTCAGCCAATTCAAAATCGTATTTCGGAATGGCTTCTCTGGCTGCCCTAAGTATGGTCTGATTGTAACCAACTTGCTCCGCAACGATATGTATTTTTCTATTCTTAGGCTTCCAACCCTGTTCTTTTTCCATCTGCTGCAGCCATAACGGATAGGTCCAGCCATAGTTAACTTCTGATGGATCTGTTTGCAGTACATGACTGTATTTTTCAGGCTCTGCTTTGTATGCTTCGGTTGCATTACGCTGTGTATTACCTTGCAAATAAGGGCATTTATATTTAGCCGATTCATCCATGGCAGGGATGGGCGCAAACAAAAATGCATTGGATATGGCATGCACTTTCTTATCAATGCAGGCTGCTATCGTTTGTCGACAACTTTCTGGGTTTAGTTTGTCTACATCCGGTACAAATAGCTCTAATTCCCTACCCTGTATACCTCCCGCTGCGTTGATTTCCTCTTGAGCAAGGATGGAACCATTGAGATGGTCTTGATCATCAGCAACACCATAAGGCGTGGATAACGACGAAGGAATCCCTAATAAAATTTTATCCGAAGCATCCACTCGCCTAACCCAGGGAGCTGGAAATGTAGAAGCGACTGCTCCGGCAGCCATGCCTTTTAGTACTTTGCGTCTCGTTTGTTCTTTTTTAGTCAAGTCTTTATTTTTATCGCTCATTACTTTCTCCTCTCAATCTCAAAATATAGAATCGTATTGTTTTATTAAAATAAAGAAGTGGAAATAAACGTAAACTGAAATGAAAGCGCAAGATACATTGAGCAGTGTAAATATTGTCTTGCACTACACACCATTTTAATTGTCACCAAAATATTTTTAGTAAGTTTTAAGTAGTAATTGAGAAGATAAAATCATAAAAAACCATAGCTTTTTATTTTTTATTCACTACTATCTCTAGTTACTATTACTAACTTTAGTTGACCAACAGTATACCTAAAGGTAATTATAATACTATGTATAGATATGTTTAAGATTTACTCATTAAGCATATGAATATAAAGAGAAACTAATATTTTAATATTCTTAATTGGTAGATGTTTAAAATGATTCAACTTGATAAGGTCCTAGGACATACGCATGATGCTAAATTATCTAGTCTGCTCCATGACTTATCTCACAAAGATAAAGTTGAGTATATCATTTTAGATCATGCCAATTTAAAGCGACGACGTTTTCGCATAGCGACAGATAAAGGTACTGATTGCGCTATTTCAATTGCGCGCGACCACAAGCTTTCTAATGGTGCAGTACTTTTGCTAGAAAATGATCGCGCCATTGTAGTACAAATGGCAGAAGACCAGTGGCTGTCACTTAAACCTAGAGACCTTGCTACGGCTATAGAGTTGGGGTATTTCGCAGGCAATATGCATTGGCGCGTTAAATTTGAAAATGATTGTCTCGATATCGCACTTGACAGCCCGGAAGAAATCTATCTCGAACGTTTAAAAGATTTTTTTGATCAACAGCGGATTACGCGCATCCATCATGACTGAAGAAGAAGTACTTACTCTTTTGCAGCACGGCGATAGCTTTTTTCCATCAGGCGCTGTGTCATTCTCCTGGGGATTAGAGATGTTAAAAGATGACAACATAATTACTTCAATCGAAGGCGTAGAAAGTTTTCTCGAGAACCAACTTAATGAAAGATGGGCTCCGTTTGAGCGCGTGGTGTTAGCACACACCTATGACAGTTCAGATGATGTTAATGCAGTTATAGCCATTGATAATCTGGTTGAATGTATGACTCTTACCAGCGAGCTAAGAGACGGCTCGAAAAGATTGGGTACAGCATTATTAACCACTTACAGCAAATTAGACAATGCAAGCGCACACCAGTATCAAAGTCTTGTCCTGCAAGGAACAGCACTGGGGCATTTGCCGATTGCGCAAGCACTCATATGGAAATCGATAGGACTATCCAAAGAATCGGTATTAATACTTTCTGCATACAACTTTTGCGTATCCGTACTTGGAGCCGCCTTACGCCTCGGCATCGTAGGACATATAGATTGCCAAAACAGCTTAACCAGCTTTCGCGAAATAATTACCAAGATATTAGCTTGGCCGATACCAAGTTTAGAAAGTATCCATGCATTTACACCTTACGCCGACATCGCATCGATGCGTCATGAAAATACCAATACGAGACTGTTTGCAAATTAGAGAACCACTTATTTGAGAATTCGGAGGCGACTATGTTATTAACACCAACGGAATTAGAACGCTTAACCATTTATACTGCGGCGGAACTAGCAAGGAAAAGACAGAAAAAAGGATTAAAACTAAACCACCCGGAAGCCACTGCTATTATCGCCGATGAAATTCTAGAGGGTGCAAGAGAAGGTCGTTCAGTAGCAGAATTGATTAGTCATGGTTCTACTTTATTGAGCACAGACGATGTAATTCAGGGCGTTGACGAAATGATGCACATGCTACAAGTTGAAGCGACTTTTCCTGACGGAACAAAGTTAGTGACAGTGCATGAGCCTATACGTTCGGGCAAGAAGAAATCGAAAGATAAAAATGATGTAACACCCGGCGAAATTATGCCGGGCGATGGCGACATAAAAATTAATGCAGACAAACCGTCAGTTAAAGTGAAAGTACTGAATACTGGTGATCGTCCTGTTCAGATCGGTAGTCATTTCCACTTTTTTGAAGTCAATCCAGCATTGGATTTCAAACGTAAAGATACCTTTGGTAAACACTTGGATATTCCCGCAGGTACTGCAGTCAGATTTGAGCCTGGTGAAAGCAAAGAAGTCCAACTCGTGGCATTTGGCGGTTCAGGTGAAGTGCATGGGCTAAATAGTTTAACTAACGGATCAACTTCTAATGAAGTGAAGAAACAAGAGGCATTACACCTGGCCAAAACTCGTGGATTTAAAGGGGTATAACAATGATTAAAATATCAAGAAAAGAATATGCAGCAATGTATGGCCCTACCAAGGGAGATGCTGTACGCCTTGGAGATACCTCTTTGTTTGCAGAAGTTGAACACGATTATGCAGTTCCAGGCGATGAATGTTTACACGGAGGAGGTAAAACCTTACGTGATGGTTTGGGCTTAACTCCAGGTTACGATAGTGCTGCCGGGTCACTGGATATGTTAATTAGCAATGCTCTTGTGATTGATCCCGTGCTAGGTATTGTTAAAGCAGACATCGGACTAAAGGAAGGAAAGATTGCCGGTGTCGGAAAAGCGGGCAACCCCGCCATTATGGACAGCGTTGATCCTGATCTGGTCTGCGCAGCAGCCACTACGGTACGTGATGCCGAAGGATTAATTGCGACCCCTGGTGGAATTGACGTCCATGTACATTTTGACAGTGCACAACTGTGCGAACATGCATTAAGTTCAGGCATTACCACCATGATTGGTGGTTCACTAGGTCCTATTACTGTAGGTATCGACTGCGGTGGTGCATGGAATGTAGGTAAGATGCTACAAGCTTCAGAACAATGGCCAATTAATTTTGGTTTTTTAGGTCGCGGAAATTCATCTAAGCCGAGATCTTTAATTGATCAATTAGCTGGCGGTTGTTTAGGTTTAAAAATTCATGAAGATTGGGGCGCAATGCCTGCAGTCATTGATAGCTGCCTCTCCGTCGCAGACGATTTAGATTTCCAAGTTCAATTACATACGGACACGCTTAACGAAAGTGGTTTCGTCGAAAATACCTTAGCTGCAATTAATGGTCGCACAATACATATGTATCATACTGAAGGTGCGGGTGGCGGACATGCGCCGGATATCATTCGCGTTGCGGGTGAATATAACTGCCTACCCTCTTCTACTAACCCAACCAATCCATATACGATAAACACTTTTGATGAACATTTAGATATGACTATGGTTTGTCATCATTTAAATCCAGCTATTCCAGAAGATGTTGCGTTTGCCGAAAGTCGAATACGTGCGCAAACTATAGCCGCCGAAGATGTCATGCATGACCTGGGGGCTATTTCAATGCTAGGTTCGGATAGCCAGGGTATGGGCCGCATCAATGAAGTGATTTGCAGGACCTGGCAACTCGCCAGCAAAATGAAAGATCAGCGCGGACGTTTATCTGAAGAACAAACAAAACGTGGTGATAATGAAAGAATAAAACGCTATATCGCAAAGTACACGATCAATGCCGCACGCACATTTGGCATAGATCAGTATATTGGCTCATTAGAAAAAGGCAAAATCGGCGATGTAGTTTTATGGAAACCTGCTTTTTTTGGTATCAAACCAGAACTAATCATTAAAGGTGGTTTTATTGTGTGGTCCGCCATGGGCGATAGTGCCGCATCCTTAATGACTTGCGAACCTTTAGCAATGCGACCGCAGTGGGGTGCTTTTGGAAATGCGAAACAACACTTAAGCGTAAATTTTGTTAATCAATCTGCAGTAGATACTAACGTTGGAGAAAAACTTCAACTTCAAAAAACCAATTTGCCGGCACAAGGCACACGTAAGTTAAATAAAAGCCACATGCTGCATAATGATAGCTGTCCAAAAGTAACCGTAAACCCAGAAACATTTGATGTTTTCGTAGATGACGAGCTAGCCACTTGCGAACCTGCAGAAACACTACCGCTAACCCAACGATATATGCTCAGATGAATACATCTGCAGTACAAAAAGGTCCGGCACGTGTTGGCATTGGTGGTCCGGTAGGCTCGGGGAAAACCGCACTGATCGAACAACTGATTCCTTATTTTATTAATAGAGGCAATGAAGTAGCGATTGTGACCAATGATTTAGTCACTCAGGAAGACGCTAAACGATTACAACAGTCTGGTTTACTAGCGCCAGAACGCGTCGTGGCTGTTGAAGCCGGCGCCTGTCCGCACACGGTTATTCGAGAAGATCCGACGTTAAACATTCAAGCAGCTGATCGTTTAGAAAACGAATTCAATAATCTGGATCTAATCTTAATTGAAAGCGGTGGAGATAATCTTGCATCTACTTTTTCTCTGGATCTAGTGGACTACTGGATGTTCGTTATAGATACCTCTGAGGGAGACGATATTCCACGCAAGCGTGGTCCGGGAATTGTTCAGTCAGACCTGCTCGTGATCAATAAAGTGGACATTGCTCCATACGTGGGTGCAGACATTGATTTGATGCTCCGTGAAGGAAATGAAGTACGAGGAGGTAAACCAATCGTTCTGACAAACTGTAAAACAGGAGAAGGAATACAAGAAGTAGCAGACCATATCATCACGAACGTTTTATTTAACTAATTTGGGTATTGAGCAACGTATAAATGAGCAGATTATCACTAGAATTTGCCAAAGACAGAGATGGAAAAACGTATCTGGAAAACCAGTTTGCGTCTTACCCTTTTCATATATGCAGAACGCAATATATGGAAAATGATCCTCCTGGCATGGCGAATATCTACATACAGTCTGCATCGGGCGGGATCTATGAAAACGAGTCGCTCATCACAGATGTTACGGCAAACTCCGGATCCTATAGCCACGTCACTACCCAGGCTTCTACAATTGTTCATGGCATGCCGAATGGAGCCGCACGTCAAGTGGTCAACATTATAGCCACCGGAAATGCTTATACAGAATATGTTTCAGATCCGTTAATTTTATTTCCGAAATCCAAACTCGGAACGGAAATCAATGTATTTGCGGATGAATCAAGTACCGCGATTATTGCAGATGCTTTCTTGCTCCATTTTCTCGATGGTAAAGAACAACCATTTGATCAACTAAACAGCTACCTGAATATTTATTCAGAACAGGATGAGCTTCTAGCGAAAGATGTATATCTAGTTAAACCAACAAATTTTCTACGAGAAAATTACCAGTATATTAGCATGGGTACGATTTCTATTATTCATCGATCAGAAACCATACAGCCATTACTCAAGTTGTTACAGCAAGTCATGCACTCGAATAGTGAAATCTACGGTGGCGCTACTTTATTACCAAATAAATGCGGAATTATCGTGAAATTTCTGGCACCAGATGGTGATTCATTGAAGAAAACCATCCTTAAGACCTGGATCCAGATCAGAGAACTTATTGTAGGCATCACACCGAACATCAGGAGAAAATAAACATACTTTTCACCATGACAATATTATTGCTACTTGCGTTTTTTATTGGAATACGGCATGCCTTAGAGCCTGATCATGTTGCTACGGTTCTTGCCGTGTCATCCCAAACCAATTCTTTAACTGCAACTGCAAGGCATGGGGCCATGTGGGGTATCGGTCATACCATCACACTACTAATATTTAGCATGATACTAATAGGCTGGCAAATTGAAATAAATGATAATGTATTCCTGCTGTTAGAGTTTGTGGTTGGGTTCGTTTTAATTTTAATGGGTGTCGATGTTTTGCGAAGAAATGAATTCCCTTTTCCCAAACAAAATAATAAAAAACAGAAACTATGCTACTCTCAAAGTGAAGCATCCAATCTAACCCTGAAATCGCTTGGCATTGGTTTATTGCATGGCGCCGCAGGCTCAGGTGTCATTATTGCGCTGGTCACCACTACGATAAATTCTATTTACTTGAAATTTTTATATATAGCACTGTTCAGCATCGGTCTAATAATCAGTATGGCCTTATTTTCTATTCTTGTAAGTATTCCACTTTATCGAAGAGTCAAATATTTGCCTTCAAAATATATAAAGACTACAACCGGAATTCTGGCAATCCTTATCGGCCTTAATATTATTTATAATTGTTGTATATCAACTAACTCCTTTTTAATCTAGATCCACTAGAAATGTAATTATTTTTCCCGAGTTCATTACGAGTTTCTAGAATCACCAGAATACATATATTTATAATGAATTTTAAGATTTGTGATGATGTGTCTGCATTGGGAATAAAGGTCGCATTTTTAGTAATGCATAACCTTGATATGGAATGTTACGACAATCTGATTAAAGAAGAGATCGCTCGTTTTTATCTGGAATTTACAAACACCGTTGGGCCAGAAGACCTAGAAAAGGATAAAAACATTACAGGATATCGCAGGTTACATGAGAAGGCTGGCGTTAATGAAAAGTCAGTTATTGCTTCACCAGAGAGCCTGATGACAATACTTTTCAAACACAAAACATTAAGGCCAATTAATTATATTGTAGACATTTATAATTATGTCGCGATTAAAAATAGAATATCCATTGGTGCACATGATATTAGTAAAATACACGGAAATATCAGGCTCTGTTTTACTAAAGGACATGAAAGGTTTATCCCATTAGGTAAAAATAAATTACAACCTCTCAGCAAGGGTGAATACTGTTATATTGATGATTCAGACGAGGTGATATGTCGCCTGGATTACAGGCAATGCAATAAAACAAAAATAGGCACTACTACGGATTCATGTTTGTTTATTATTCAAGGTAACGAATATATACCTGAAGAAAATCTTGAAGCTACCGCCAATGAACTGGTCGCCTTACTTAGCACTAAGGTTACAAACCACTCAATCACTCTTTTATAGACAAGTATATAATAAGTAGTAAATTGTCATCGCTTAGCCGCTGGTATATATCGCCTGTCTTTATATTCCGCAAGATATTCTGAATGTATATGTGACACATTTTTCCGATCTTTCAAATAAACGTATGCACTAACCAAACTTTCATCATCGACGCTTTGAATATCAATTAAACCTCTTTGGTATCCTATTTTTTTATGGGTCAATTCGAGCCGGTCCAATATTTCCAATTTTCTTTCATCGACACAATATAACTCACCAATAACATGCTTACCTATTCCAACCTCACAGAGCATGACTGGAGCGTACCAACTGTTTGCGATTACCAGAGGGTACGGCTCCCTGGTGCGATATATTCCAAGGTATTTTTCATCCTGCATAAATTTATCATGATTTGGATAACCTTTTTTAAGTGTTCCATAAATAAATAAATTAACCATCTAGCAATATTTCAGTTAAAAGCAAATATCAGTTTAGTCTTATTAGAAGAGCTTTCTAAAGGCTACCATCGAAGAACGAGTAAATCCGTGTCGAAGATAGAAAGTCTGTGCTTTTTGGTTATCCTCATCGGTTAATAATGTGATGCGCAGACAGCCATCCTGCTTCGCCACTTCAAAACATTTTGAAATTAATGCAGAGCCCACGCCCTTTCCACGCATAGATGCGGAGACAACCATATCTTCAAGAATAGCAACACGACCCCCTAACGCAGTTGAAATTGTGTACAAGAGAACAACCATCCCTATGATTGAGTCTGAATCTTTTGCAGTTAGAACTACTCCCAGATCGGGATTATTGATGAGACTAGTTAATCCACGTATCTGCAGTTCAAGACGAGGCTTGAACTCTTTCTCCTGAGTAAACAATGAATCCAGCAGCGTGCATAACTCTGGTATGTCCGCGATTTGGGCGACAGTAATTTGCATATTATCTATTCGCTATTAATTAATATAAGAATCAACTAAGAGATTAAATCGTTGTTCTGATGTTCACTAATTTTTGTAGCCAATTCACACATACTTGCAACTTTAATGGTTGGCTCAAACTCCCAGGAATCATAAAGATCTTTACTACTACGTTGCACCCAAGCCGCCTGCATTCCAACGGATCTTGCCCCAATCACGTCAAATGAATTACCTGACACTAACCATGTATATTCGCAGTTAGACCCTGTTGCCTTTAAAAAATGCTGATAAACAGCCGGATCTGGCTTGAAGGATTGAACTTCATCAACGCTAATTACTCCTGAAAGACGATAACGTAAATTAGCATTATCCAATAGATCCTCAACCGCTTTAGCGCTACCATTTGTAAAAGCAAACATTCGACAATTCAATTTGCTTAATTGATTTAATCCTTCACTCACATCATCATACGCAGACAAATTATTATAGCATTTCAAAAGTTCTTGCAATTGAAGGCTGTCCAGTCGAATGCCAAAATATCTACAGGTGTACTCCAAAGACTGTTGCGTACAAACTGCGAAGTTTTGATAACGCTTCATCAATCCGCGTCGAAAAGTATATTCTAATTGTTTACTTCTCCAGATTTGGGTAAAAGCATCAGCATCAGAGCCAACAAATTCTTTTAGCCGTCCAACCACACTATGGGTGTCAATCAGAGTCCCATAAACATCGAATGCCAAGGTTATTTTCACTATAGTAATCTACTCGATAGATAGGCAAATAGAATCTTTCTAACCTGCTGAGTGTCCATTTTAAAAAAATGCCTAAATGAATCCCGCAAGGTCAGACTTTATTTTACTTAGTTCTTTTTTAGTTTCACTTTTAATGCAGTCCCAGAATATTTTTGAATCGATAACGGGCTAAATACAGAAAAGACCAAAAAGCTATAAAGCTCATAATCTCATTAAATAGAGTTTATTGATAAAATTTATAATAATGGCACGAGTTATAATTATTGCTAATAACGTAATTACTTTTTAGAGAATTAAATTGTAGAATTGAAAAAGCTTTAATTTTATTTTGATAAAAAGCGGTGGTATTACCCGCTAACCATTCATTGGTCTAAGTAAATTAATAAAGCAAAATTATGTTTACGTTATGCCCGAGTTTTAAATAACCAGTTTAAAAAAATAGAATAATAAGCCATGGATAACGAAATATCTGCACTAAATATCATTTTCACTGAGTTTTATTATTGGGTGACTGTTGTCATCATGTTTTTAATTCACGTTGGTTTTTGTGTGTATGAAGTCGGAGCATCTCGGCGAAAAAATCATATGCATACATTGATGAAAAACACAATGTTAATTCCACTCGTTACCGTAACGTTTTATTTTTTTGGCTGGTGGATATATTTCGCTTTTCCCAATGGACCCGGATTTATCGGCCCATTATTAGATGCACCGTGGGCACTCCCATGGAGTGAATTAATGGGCACCCATATGGGAGGAACTCCCCATTCCGATGCGTTCACGGCAGACGATACCGCAGCCTGGGCGCGCATCAATGGTGTTTTTTGGGCGGCGTTTTTGCTGTTCTCCTGGACTGCAGCTTCGATCGTATCTGGCGCTTGTATAGAACGTATTCGATCGAGTGCTTTCTGGATTTTTGCGGTCTTAATCGGTTCCGTAATGTGGATTATTGATGCCGCCTGGGGTTGGCATCCAGACGGTTGGATGGTACAAATTCTTGGCTATCATGATGCTTACGCTTCTGGGGTCATTCATGCGATTGCGGGTGGCTTTGCTTTAGGGATCCTTGTTGTACTTGGCCCTCGAATTGGAAAGTTTAGAAGTGATGGAACCGCACGCGCAATCCAACCTCAAAATCCTTGGCTGGTAACTATTGGATTGTTTTTAATCTATACTGGTTTTTGGGGATTTTATGCAGCATGCAATGTACCAATAATTGATGTTCAAAGTGGTGCTGAAAGTTTCTTTTCTGCCACCAATATCTATTTAGGGCCTACTACCTTATCTGCCATCACTTTTAATTTTTTATTATCACTTAGTGGCGGGCTGATGGCTGGTTATATTGTTTCAAAAGGTGACGCATTCTGGACATACTCTTGTGGCCTAGCAGGAATTATAGCGGCGTCAGCAGGTAACGATCTTTACCACCCGTTACAAGCATTATTAATTGCAGCTATCGGCGCTACATTGGCCTATAAAATGAATTTTTGGGTTGAGAAAAAATTTAAGATTGATGATGCAGTGGGTGCAATTGCAGTGCATGGCTATGCCGGATTTTTCGGAGTGGTTATAGCCGGATTTGTTTTATGGGGCTATCCATCCTCGCCAAATACAGAATATGCATCCATCACCCCATGGGGACAATTGATCGGCGCGATAATAATGTTTTGGGTTCTTGGTTTCTTGCCAGCGTACATTGTCGCAAAAATTTTGAAACAATTTAATTTGCTGAGAATTCCACAATCTTTAGAAATTGTAGGTTTAGACTTACATGAAACTTTGATTTGTGAACAGAACGAGAAAGATATGGGAATTGCAGAAAAGGAAGCTTCAGAAAACCTTTTAAAACATCGAAATAACTAAAAGAAGAGCTTATGAGTACCGGAAGTTTTGGAAATTTTGCAGGCCAAATATCAGAAATTGGGCCAATGTATCCCTTTGTAGGATGGGAGTTTTTGCTATTCATCATTAGCCTCGTATTATGGGTAGTATGGCATATTTGGCAAATCAAATTAGAAAACGATGAGTATAAGGAAGACCTGAACGATATTGTAAAACAGGAATTACTTAGTAAGATTAATTCGAATTAATTTGTGTTCTAATTGCACCAGAAAATAAACAAATTGGATACGAGAAACTATCCAATCAAAAGTTTATTACCAGTAATGCGAAAATAAAACTTCCGGCAATACTTTTATTTTTATTCAATGTTTTTTTGGAATTGGAAATATCTTCCATCCGATCTCCATTAGAGCGTAGAAATCTTACATTGGGTTCCACAACAAAAGATGCACCTTTACCGGAATGCCTGGTCCATACTACGCTATCCAGTAATCAATCGTTTATCAATAATGTCATCGACAACGGAAGGATCGGCGAGTGTCGAGGTATCGCCTAAGTCGTCGACTTCATTAGCTGCAACCTTGCGTAGAATTCTGCGCATAATCTTGCCCGAACGTGTCTTGGGTAATCCGGGTGCCCATTGAATATAATCCGGTTTGGCGAAGGGTCCAATTTCATGGCGTACCAGTTGTACCAGTTCTTCTTTGAGTGCGTCGCTCGGTTCAGTGCCTACCATGGGCGTCACATAGGCATAGATGGCCTGTCCCTTGATATCATGCGCGCATCCCACCACCGCCGCTTCAGCTACCGAGGCATGCAGGACCAGGGCACTCTCGACTTCCGCGGTGCCCAGGCGATGCCCGGAGATGTTCAGCACATCGTCGACTCTTCCGGTAATCCAGTAATATCCATCTTTGTCACGACGACAACCATCTCCACTAAAATAATATCCTGGGAACTGTGAGAAGTAGGTGTCGATAAAACGTTGATGATCGCCATACACTGAACGCATCTGGCCCGGCCAGGGATGTTTTATCGCCAGGTTGCCCTGACATTCCCCCTCCAGTTCATTGCCTTCATCATCCAGGATCACCGGTTGCACTCCAAAAAAAGGCAGGCTGGCCGATCCGGGTTTCAAATCGACCGCACCGGGAAGTGGTGTGATCATATGGCCGCCAGTCTCGGTTTGCCACCAGGTGTCAATGACCGGACAACGACCATCACCTACTACATGATAGTACCATTCCCAGGCTTCCGGATTGATCGGTTCACCTACTGTGCCCAGGATACGCAGACTACGTCGACTGGTCTTCTTAACCGGGTCATTACCCAGTGCCATCAGCGCCCGGATCGCCGTCGGAGCGGTATAAAAAATGGAGACATTATGTTTATCCACCACTTGCCAGAAACGACTGCCATCGGGGTAGTTAGGGACCCCTTCAAACATCAGTGTGATGGCGCCATTGCATAAAGGACCATACACAATATAGGTATGCCCGGTGACCCAGCCGACATCGGCCGTACACCAGTAGACTTCGCCGTCCTTGTAATCAAAAACGTACTTATGGGTCATGGCGGCATACAGCAAGTACCCTCCTGTCGTATGCAACACCCCCTTGGGTTTGCCGGTAGACCCTGAAGTGTAAAGAATAAACAATGGGTCTTCGGCTGCCATGGATTCCGCCTCACACTCCTGGCTTTCATTGGCAGTAAGTTCGTGGTACCAGCAATCGCGTTCACTGTTCCAGTCGATCGTCGCCCCGGTGTGTTTGACTACCACGACCGTGCTGACGTTGGGGCACGCCTGCAAGGCTTCATCCGTATTCGCTTTCAGCGGCACCGGTTTGCCACCACGAATCCCCTGGTCGGCAGTAATCACAGTCTGACAATCTGAATCCAGTATCCGGTCACGCAATGAATCCGGGGAGAAACCGCCAAACACAACCGAGTGCACTGCCCCGATCCGCGTACAGGCCAGCATCACCACCGCAGCTTGCGGAATCATCGGCATATAAATGCACACCCGATCCCATTTTTTGACCCCGCGACGTTTCAGCGCATTGGCAAATGTACACACCATGGCATGCAATTCTTTATAGGAAATATGTTGATGCGATTCGGGGTCATCACTCTCCCAGATGATGGCCGTCTGATCACCGCGCGTGTCCAAATGACGGTCCAGGCAATTGTAGGATACATTCAATGTTGCGCCATCGAACCAGCGGATGTTGGCCTGCTTATAGTCCCACTCCAGCACCTTGTCCCACGGGGTAAACCAGCTTACAAACTCATTCGCCTGTTTGTCCCAGAATCCTGACGGATCCTCAACCGAAGCCTGATACATCGATTGATATTTTGTTTTGTCAATATACGCCGCGGAAGCTACTGTACTAGGTACTGGATATTTTTTATCTTCTGGCATTGTATTCTCCCTCCGCCGGTTAAAATCTATTACAAGTTTTATGCTGTTAATCGCAAATACAACATGGGCAACCGCTCAGGTAAACGATCAAGTTTATCAATGACTGCGACGTTTCGTTTACCAAAAATTCTGTGCAAATAATTATCACCCCCCGAATCCAGACCGACACAAAACGTGTCTATCCCGAGCCTCGATATCGAACGCACTACTTTTCGTGCATCTTCCACGAGATATTCTTTATCATCTACATCAATATCTGATGGTTCACCATCTGAAATAACAAGTAGTAATCTTCGATGCGTATGTTGCGCAATTAAATCCTTGGCTGCATGGCGCATTGCTATTCCCATTCTTGTTGATAGTTTTCCACGCAGTCCTGCAAGATATGCGCGCTCAGCATCATCGTAGGGAGAATTAAAATTCTTGATGCGATAATAGTGAACATCTTCTTTACCGTCAGAACAAAATGCGGAAATTGCAAATGGATCTTCCAATTCCGACATAGCATAAGCAAGCAAGGCTGTCGCCTGAATCTCAAGCTCCAATACCGAAGTACCTGCCTGCTGTACTTGATCGTTAGTTGAATTGGAGATGTCGAGTAGTACCAGCACTGACAGGTCGCGATGTTTACGTTCGGTTGTACTATAAATTCGCGGATCGGGTGATTGCCCCATGCGTAGGCTGATAGTCGCATTGATACATGCGTCTAAATCCAATGATTCACCAACACTCTGACGGTGCAATCTTTCTGGAAGACTGACTTTGGCAGACTGAATAAGATTAGTAATTCTATTAACCAGGTCAGTGTGTGTTTCAAGAATGCGATCAATTTTGTGAGAATCTCCAAAATCAGGAAAATACTCAACGACGCATGCCCAGTTTGGGCGCTCCGATGCTGTTAAGTAATCGTATTCAGGATAGCGAACAACAATATTTGATTCGCGCCTGTCCTTTTCACTGCTTTCCCTTGCGTGATATTGCTGTTCACTTTTCTCATCGTCTTGCTGATTTTCCTGGTCCGGTGATGAGTCGTCTGGATTTTCCTCTTTCTCCATGCGTGTTGCTTCTATGAAAATACCCTGGCTGTCCTGTTCTTCACCACTGCTATCTCCAAAATCCCAAAGCCCCATATTGTCATCACGATAGGGAGGCTCTACAACATAGGTCTTGGCATTAAACTGGGCACGTAATTGTCCAAGATCATTTCCCAACAGGCTTCCAATCCTGCGACACATGGCGGAATCATTAAAATCATTCTTGGAATCGTAAAACATCTCCCGCCCTTTCTGAATCCAGCCGTTTGGGTCCTGGTATCCTTCATCGATTAATGCTCTGGAAAGTCGCGCCAGCAATAGAGGTACAATTTGTGGTCCACTCGACTTTGCAAGATGAAACGGCAACCAGAGTTTGCGCAAGCCGGGATACACTTGCATAGATAAGTACTCCACGCGCGCATCTTCCAATAGTGATACTAACGCGACTTGGATCGGCTTTAGCTCACCCAACTTGAACTTGGTTTTTGAAAACATCAAATGAGCGCCCACATGTGCAATGCCAGCGCGAAATAAATTTTCCGCGCGTTCACCATGAAATCCAGGAAACACCTCCGGAACCTGAACTACACCATTGGAAATCGTAATTCGTCTTGACGAAAGTGGTGACATGGAGGGAGCAAGATCGCGAATGGGAGGCTGAATACCCCATAGGGAAAGCAAATAAAGCTTCATGCGACGATCAAGATCAGTAAATACGATGTCCCCTGCTTCATGTCGAAACCATTTTTCTGATTCGGGGTCAGTAAACGAAAAATATTGTATCTGACGTAACGTATCATCACCGGTAGATCGTAGTCCGGCCAGGACCCAAGAGCGAAACTGCTCAGCCGTAAGTATAGAAAGTATTTTTTGCGTGCGTTCAAGCACAGGGAGAACAGATTCAGGAGCCGATCGAATCAGTTCTTCAATCACATTGGCCCAGGTTATAAAGCCGGAAACAGAATGTAGTTCATGCGCTGCGATGACTGCAACTTTAGACAGCATTTCTGCAGCGGCACGATTCACTTTGATTGCAGCCAGTGAAACTATTGCGGCAAAATTAATAGCAGTCTGTGCATTTAATGGTTTTACAAGTTTTGGAGAATGCCGCGCATATGAGAGTGGAATTATGGATCCATAGCCCGCATCCATGAGTTTATTACATGCTATTTCCCAATGGGAAAAATACTCTTCCGGAAAAAGGGCACTGCCTTCATCAATCAGATGTTTTAGTTTCTTCTTTGTACTACCTGATTCCTTGCTTTGAGGGAATACTGCATACTTACCTCGCGTAGTGGAAGTAGCCAAAATTTACCTCATGTACACGCCGCAATTGCAGAACTTAACGCATTACGAATATCGCGATCGTCCGTAATTGGGAGAACCAATGCGACTTCACACGCCTCCGCCAACGAGACACCCTGAGATATGAGTTGCGCTGCATAAATTAGCATGCGTGTTGATGCGCCCTCATCAAGCCCGTGTCCTTTGAGATTCCTTGATCGCTCGGATATGGTTACCAGTGTCTTTGCAATTTTTTCATCGACGCCTGATTCGTGGGCGATAATTTTTGCTTCGTCCTCTGCCTTGGGATAATCGAAATCGATCGCGCCAAACCGTTGCTTGGTCGATTCTTTCAGATCTTTGAGAACACTTTGGTAACCGGGATTATAGGAAATAACAATTTGAAAATCCGGATGCGCCTTAACGACTTCGTTTTTCTTTTCCAGAGAAAGAATACGACGATCATCAGTTAAAGAATGAATAACGACGCTGGTATCCTGTCGCGCCTCGACGATCTCGTCGAGATAGCAGATTGCTCCATGCCGAACCGCCATCGTTAAAGGACCATCGTGCCATACTGTACCTTCCGCATCTAGCAGAAAACGACCTACCAGATCTGATGCGGTCATATCTTCGTGGCATGAGACAGTAATTAATGGCTTTGTAAGCTTCCACGCCATGTATTCAACAAATCGGGTTTTTCCACATCCGGTAGGACCTTTAAGCATCATCGGCATGCGGCTGGCATAAGCGGCCTCAAACAACTGGATTTCGTTATGGGTAGGAGAGTAATAAGGTTCCCTGGAGATTAGATAGTCATCTAGATTCATGATAAGTGCTCAACAAAGGTCCTTTCGATTGAGTATATCCTTTTGCTAAAGAAAAAAATGGCGAAGGCACCTATGCGCCTTCGCCTTGTATGTGAACCGTCTACCGATGAGTTTTCGGGTTGGGAATGCCTTCAATTTCACATTCATCTGTTCCCACCGTTGTTCTGGTGAACGACTCAACCATTTCCCGGGCAGCTTCCGGATCTTCAATCCATTTTTTGTAGAACTCATATGGGCACTCGGCTACCCCTTTGTCTCCCTCGCCAGAATTTATCTTGCCGGTGTAGCCTCGATGGAGCAGTTTAAACAGATGATTCTGTGACTGCTGATTCTTGCGTGCATCGCGAATCAACGACACGGAAAGATTTGCGTACTGAACTCCCATGTCCTCTTCCGCGCAAGCCCCAAGAGTACGGCCATCAAATCCTATAATGGATGAGTAACCAAAATAGGAATACACACCATCAAACCCGGTAGCGTTCGCAACAGCAACATAGGTGTTATTCATCCACGCCATAGCCTTGGCAACCATGACCTGCTGATCTTTTGACGGATACATATAACCCTGACAGCGAACAATCAGCTCTGCTCCTCGCATAGCGCAATCACGCCAGATTTCCGGATAGTTTCCGTCATCACAAATGATCAGGCTAATCTTCAACCCCTTAGGTCCGTCCGACACATAGGTACAATTCCCCGGGTACCATCCTTCGATCGGAACCCACGGCATGATTTTTCTGTATTTTTGTACGATCTCGCCCTTATCATTCATCAAGATCAGTGTATTGTATGGCGCCTTGTTGGGATGCTCTTCGTGTCGTTCTCCTGTGAGTGAGAATACTCCCCAGGTTTTTGAATTGCGGCAAGCTTCTGCAAAAATTTCCGTTTCTTCGCCAGGACACGATGACGCCGTCTCATACATCTCGGTTTCATCGTACATAATGCCATGTGTGCTGTATTCAGGAAAAATCACCAGATCCATTCCTGGCAGACCCACCTTCATACCTTCAACCATCTCTGCAATATTGCGCGCGTTTTCTAACACATCTGCCTTGGTGTGTAACCGCGGCATCTTATAGTTCACAACCGCAACACCGACAGTGTCTTTACTACTTGATATATCACCGTGATACATTTTTTAACCTCCTGGCCATGATGGCCAATCCTGTGTGGTCAACCTGAATTTAGCTAATTTATTAATTGCAAAAACAAAAGCCCCCATAGAGTTACCTCCACAGGGGCTTTATTGCCAAAAATAAACAGGAGCGCTATTGATCCTGTCTAGCTATACTCAATTTTTAGACCAATTAACCCTAATCGTCAAGCATCTTCGGGCCGATTCAATAAAACTATAATAAAATTAGTACTTAATGAGCTAATAATCTACCTTTCCTCTGGAGATATCCAGAGTTTTATTTGCTCGAATAACTTCCTGCGCAAAATCTTCTGTTGACATGCGACGATCCATTGCCTGCTTGCGTATAAATTCATAGGCTTTCTGCCTGTCAATTTCATTATTTCTTTCAAGAATAGCAATTGCCTGCTCAACACAGTGCATATTTCTAATTTTATTCTCTAGCTTCGTGATTCGGTTATTAAGAGTGTTTTCATGATGCCAGTGCATACGGGAAACGACCAGATTTGCGAGCAATCCAAATGGCTTAAATGGCATACTTATGATCGAATGAACCCCTATTTCATATGCCGTCTGTAGTACCGTCGGATTTTCATAATCTACAATCGCTATAACTGTCGGCCTTACTTGCCCATTATTCAATAATTGTGGTTTTTCGAATAATGGATGGTCTTGCAACATTGCAACAAATATTATATCGATCTGCGAAGTTACATATTTGGGGAATGGCCACACCATTGTCACTTTGCAACCGATACGTTCAATATGTTTACACAGCTCATTACCCTGTCGATCGTTTGGGTGAACAATTAATACATTGAGATCTCTGAGTTCTTGTAATATTTGAATCGCCATGATGTATATTCTCTAGTGTTTAGTCACGAGTGTATCTATTCTATGTTCATCACGCTTATGAACAGAGAAATCAGGTTGGCTCATATCAAGATTGACGAGGTAGGGGTCCGGCCTAATCCAGGTTGCCTCCTCTTCCATGATATCAAACTGCCCCTGACGATTAACTTTGCCAATCTTCGGCCATAAATATGTATGATTATTGTCTGGATCGATCTGTACTTTTCCCTGTGGTGCATTAAAAATACTTCCCTGAACAGCCGTTCGAATAATATCTGTATCCAGTTTCCCAACTTTTAATAGCGCATCGGCAAACATATGTACCTGGAAATACGCTGCTTCGCAGCATGCATTCGTACTTGCCGATTGCCCAAACATGGCATGATATTTTTTGACAAATTCAGTGTTTTCCGGGGAATCAACTGACTGAAAATACGGTGCAGCGGTTATGTGTCCGCAAGCCGCTTCTGTACCAATATTTGCAACTTCCGCTTCGCTGGTAGTAAGACTGGCGATAGGCATTTGTGTGGGTTGCAATCCCGCTGCCCAATATTTTCGATAAAACTGGCGAGTGCCGGATCCAACGATCGTACTAAAAATTACATCAGGACGTTTTTCAAGAATATCAGACAGTATCGTAGTTATCTCTTCGTCACTCGGGTTAAGGGGTATATATTTTTCTGCAACAATAACCCCACCGGCTGTGTCCACCAGATCTCGCATGATTCGATTGGACTCATAGGGATAGATATAATTTGATCCCACTAAATAGAAACGAGTACCGAATTCGTGCATTAAATACTTGGCTAAAAATGCACTGTTTTGATTTGGTGCTGCACCAGTATAAATTACGTTGTCCGAGTATTCATAACCTTCATAAAGAGTTGGGTACCATAAAAGGCCATTATAATTTTCGACCACGGGTAGCACTGCTTTTCTTGTACTAGACATATAGCAACCGAAAATACTATTGACTCGATCTTTTTCAACAAGTTGCTTTGCGTAGGCATAAAACTTTTCTGGATCTGATTCTGGATCGTATACAATCGGTTTTATTGTTCGGCCATGAACACCACCTAGCTGATTGATCTCTCGAATGGCGAGCAACGTTGCATTTAATTGCGTCTTTTCAATAACAGAAGTTACACCTGATTTGGAAAATAACAAGCCAACTTTCCACTGGTCATGAGAGCGATCATTATTTGTCATTGGCACATGCTCACTTGGAGTTAGAGCAAAATACAAGGATTAGATTGTAGCCACTCTATTGCTATGGGTACTTTTGATTTATCACAAGGCCGCCTTTTGGTCAAGACGGCATGGCGCTAATAAAATCGCCTTATCATTCATAGAAAATTTACCTAATACTTCAGTAAAAATTTTATCTTTCTTACATTTCTATGAATTGTTAACAAACAATGACTTAAATAATCTTCTTAAAACAATCCTTATTTTTACAAAGGCGGCCTCAAAGTGTCCTAATATTTTACAACCATGATCGTTTCCGATAAAGGCAAGCCTACCGTCCACATTAGCCATGATGTTCAGATAGACAAACAAGGCTACAAAACAACTCCCGACAAGGCCGTAAGTTTCATCACCAGGATATATAAAGAATTACTTCTTTTTATTTAATCAAATAGCTTCGAATTGAATTGGTTTAACCATTCTTTATACTGCACTGAATATCTATTCTTGAAAGAACTCCGCCACCCTGTGCAATATTGCTTTCAGCTCTTTCCTGGCAATCTCAGCAGCGCCTGCCTGTTTTAAATTTAATGCCTTTGCTTCAGCAACAGGATCATAAAATCCAACCACGATTCTGCCATCTTTGCCGGACTCACGAAATACTGTGAATCGACATGGAATAATAAGTGATATAAAAGGGTCTTCCTCAATCGCTTGTGCCAGGTACTGAATTTTACAAACCGATATCACTTGGTTGTCTGTTTCTTTGCCAAGCTCTCTCACCGACTCTCCAACATCCATTTGATTTACAATTTGCCAGTTCTCTCCTGCCACTTCGCTTTCTAAATGACGTACAACATCCGCAAAATTATATTTACCGGACAGGTAGACAACAAAGGCATCTCCCCGCTGCATGACTTCCGCAGTTTGCCCATAAACCGGATAGACAAATAGCAGTAGCAATAGTGCTAGATAGTAAAATTTAACATTGAAGACCGACTTGAATATTATTTTTATTTTACTCATGATTAAAACCCTCGTCATTGGTTACCCAACAGGATTGCTCTAAAAATTCTATACAACCCCTCCTCTAATGGCAAACACCACTGCTTATATTTGCATGAGTGGCACATACAGGGTCTACGCACTTATCAAACTACGCACTTATTCTAAGAACCTGTTTTTACTTTATTCAAATAAAAACAATCCAACAGCAAATACGGACATTACAAACACACAGAATACTGCTATTTCAAACCAATACTCCTTCGTAAAGCGTATTACATCGTGCCAAAACTCCTCTATTGGTATTGTATGCTTCATTATAGCTCCTCTTTTCTAACTCAATGAGAAGATACAACGCTTTTATTATTATACACACAAAACTAACCTTCGGTTTATGTGTTCAACAGCGTATAATAACTAAACGCGATACGAATAATTAAAAATTTTTATCTCGACTTAAGCCTAAGGACTTCATTCTTTAATTATCTGTTTGCTAATTACTAGATTTTTATGTCACCATAATTTTTAATCTGATCAATTGCCCGAACACAAGCAAAGCAAACAACAAGCACACGCCATTCGAGTCCAGCCTAAATTTCAATCACTCTCAGTCTCGTGGAAAAAATACAACCCAATAATTTAAGTCCAAAAAAAATCACTTCTTTGCATTCCCTTCATCACGAGTTAGGTGGAAAATTTGTAACCTTTGCTGGCTACGAGATGCCTTTGCAGTACAAAACCGGCATCATCGCGGAACATCTCCACGTTCGAAACCAGGCAGGGCTCTTTGACATCTCACATATGGGTCAAATCAAGTTAGCAGGGACAGATGCTGCAGTTGGTCTGGAAACCTTGGTACCGTCGAATATCATAGGACTATCCCCTTTCAGACAACGCTACACTCTGTTCACCAATAACAGCGGTGGCATCATTGATGATCTCATCGTAACGAATCTGGAAAGCGAATTACATCTGGTTGTCAATGCGGCGTGTAAAGATACCGATTACCATCATATCTGCGAAAATATAGCTAGTTACGCTGACATTGAAATGCTTTCGGACTGGAGTTTACTCGCATTACAAGGACCACTGGCGCGAGAGGTTTTATCCAGAATTACACCGGCCACACTACAGCTCGATTTTATGAGTGTTGTGCAGACCAAAATTGCGGGATCGCCTTGTCTGATCTCCTGTTCGGGTTATACCGGCGAAGACGGCTTCGAGATCTCGGTTCATTCCGATGAGGTCGAAGAACTGGCCAGATTGCTATTAAATCAACCTGAAGTAATACCCATTGGTTTGGGGGCAAGAGATTCCCTGCGACTGGAAGCCGGACTTTGTTTATATGGTCATGATCTCGATTTACAAACCACTCCGGTAGAAGCCGGTCTTGCTTGGGTCATTAATGCATCACGTAGAATGGGTGGAGAACGATCTGGCGGTTACCCGGGTGCAAAAAAGATTGATGGACAATTAACCAATGGGCCCGATCAACTGCGTATTGGGCTCTTACCGGAAGGAAAGATTCCTGTACGCGAAGGAAGTGTGTTGCTTGATGAGTACGAACAAGAAGTTGGTCGGATTACCAGTGGAGGTTATAGCCCCACATTGGAACGACCTATCGCGATGGGTTATGTTACCTCCAATCTTGCTCGCACAAACGTACAATTAAATTCAATCGTCAGAAATAAGACGGTACCGATGAACATTACTGACATTCCGTTTTTACCTGCAAATCGACCAGGTTAAGCGAATGATGAATATGTAAGGATTGATCATTTAATAATAATTATTCAATTGAAGCCGTTAAGGATTATAAGCTATGAAACAAATGAAAATTACTCAGGAACACGAATGGATTATAATGCAGGATCAGGAAATTGGCGTAGTAGGTATCACCAATTATGCACAAGAACAACTCGGCGATATCGTTTTTGTTGAATTGCCAGAAACTGGCAAACAGTTTAGTCAAGGCGATGATGTCGCAGTCGTTGAGTCAGTAAAGGCCGCCAGCGAACTCAAGGCACCTGTCAGTGGTGAAGTAATAGAGGTCAATCAGGCACTGGATGATGAGCCTGAAACAATCAACGGTGACCCTACGGGCTCCGGGTGGATGATGAAAATAAAGTTATCCAATCCATCCGAGCTGAATGATTTAATGAGTGAGGAAGATTACCAAGAATTTATCACGAAATAGAAAATGGAAACTAGGCATTGAACCTATGTCGACGCCAAAAACAATAAAAGAGTCAGGCAAAAAATATTCGAAAGACAAAAAGTCACTTGAGGAACTAGAAATCCATGGTGATTTTATTCATCGTCATATCGGGCCGGATGAAGATGAAATACGTGACATGCTCACAGATATCGGCGCCGATTCGCTGGAAGATTTAATCGATAAAGCCGTTCCACCATCAATTGTCATGCAACAGGATATGGTTCTTCCCAAAGCCATGAGTGAACGCGAAACCATTACTTATCTTCGCAAGATACGTGCTCGAAACCGCATTTTTATTTCTATGATTGGCATGGGCTATTACGGAACAGTGATGCCATCGGTATTAAAACGAAATGTGCTGGAAAATCCAGGTTGGTACACCGCCTATACGCCATACCAGTCTGAAGTTAGCCAGGGTAGACTGGAAGCACTGTTGAATTTTCAGCAAGTAATTATTGATTTTACAGGGATGGAACTTGCAAATGCGTCACTACTAGATGAGGCTACGGCAGCTGCGGAAGCGATGATGATGTTACACCGCGCCAGCAAATCTTCTTCAAACAAGTTTTTTGTTTCTCAAGATTGTCATCCACAAACTATTGCAGTATTACAAACTCGCGCACGCTCATTGAGTATAGAACTTGTATTAGGGGATCCTGGAATAGAACTGGAACAGCATTTGTGCTTTGGATTACTCCTGCAATATCCAGGGTCTAGCGGAAGCGTGGTTGATATTGAACCTGTCATTCAACAAGCACATGCGCAGAAGACACTAGTAGCGGTAGCTACGGATTTATTGAGTCTTGCAATACTAAAACCACCGGGCGAGATGGACGCTGATGTGGTGGTGGGAAATTCACAACGATTCGGCATTCCCTTGGGATACGGAGGCCCACATGCTGCATTTTTTGCTACACGTAACGCTTATAGGCGCTTTGTTCCAGGACGCATCATTGGTGTGTCAAGGGATTCATTAGGCCATTTTGCATTACGTATGGCATTACAAACACGTGAGCAACATATTCGACGTGAAAAAGCGACCAGCAATATATGCACAGCTCAAGTCCTACTCGCAGTGCTTTCAGGTTTTTATGCGGTTTACCATGGAGCGGAAGGCTTACGGACAATTGCTGACAGAGTCCATCGCATGACGCTGATTCTAACGAAAGGTCTGCAAGAACTGGGATATCTGGTGTTAACTTCCTGCTTTTTCGACACGATCACTGTGAGGATACGAGGCCAGGCCCGACGCATCGCTGCAAGAGCATTGGAGTCACACATCAATTTAAGAGTGATTGATGCCGACCACCTTGGTATCTCTTTTGATGAAACCACTCAGCGTAGTGATCTTAAAAAATTATGGGAAGTATTTAAAACTAACGCCAGCGAACAACTTAATATCGACGAAATTGACCATTCAATAAAAGAATGTATCCCAACAATTTTACTAAGAAAAAGTAATTACCTAACACATCCCGTATTTAACAGCTATCACACCGAAACTGAAATGCTGCGTTATCTGCGCAGATTACAAACCAAAGATATTGCACTGGATCGCTCGATGATTCCACTTGGATCCTGCACAATGAAATTGAATGCCACCACAGAAATGTTTCCAATTACTTATTGGCAATTTAGCACCATTCATCCTTTCGCGCCGCTTGATCAAACACAGGGTTATCTGCAATTGCTTGATGAACTGGAAATGATGCTTTGTGAATGCACAGGCTTTGATGCAGTTTCTTTTCAGCCGAACGCAGGCTCGCAGGGTGAATACACGGGTCTATTAGTGATTAGAAAATTTCATATGGAGCGTGGCGAAAAACATCGAGACATTTGTCTGATCCCCTCTTCCGCACATGGCACCAATCCCGCCAGTGCAGTTATGGCCGGCATGAAAGTTATCGTTATCGATTGTGATAATGACGGCAGCATCAGCATGGAAGATCTGCGCTGCAAGGCAAGCAAACATCGTGACAATCTTGCGGCTTTAATGATTACCTATCCGTCAACACATGGTGTGTTTGAAGAAACACTGATCGAAATTTGCGAAATCGTTCATGAATGCGGAGCGCAGGTTTATCTTGATGGAGCAAATCTCAATGCACTATTGGGTATTAGTCAGCCCGGCAAATGTGGTGCTGATGTCGCACACATTAATTTACACAAAACTTTTTGCATTCCACATGGCGGAGGCGGGCCTGGAATGGGGCCTATTGGTGTGCGTCAACATCTTGCACCTTATTTACCGGATCATCCAGTGGTCCAGGGCGTCAATCCTGCAGCCATCGAAGACAGCTCTATCGGATCGGTTTCCGCTGCCCCTTGGGGCTCGGCAGGTATCCTGCCAATATCGTGGGCCTATATTGCAATGATGGGTCGACTAGGATTACGTCGCGCCACTCAAGTCGCCATACTAAATGCAAACTACATCGCGAATCGTTTAGATGAATTTTATCCCGTGTTGTATCGAGGTCGGAATAACCTGGTAGCTCACGAATGTATTATTGATTTACGCTCTCTGAAAACTTCCACAGGAATTACTGCTGACGATATTGCCAAGCGGTTAATTGATTACGGATTTCATGCGCCGACAATTTCATGGCCTGTTGCAGAGACATTTATGATCGAGCCAACAGAGAGTGAAACAAAACGAGAGCTTGATCGATTCTGTGATGCGATGATAGCTATTCGTGCAGAAGTCGCAGAAATAGAATCAGGAGAAGCGGATCCAGAAGATAATTTAATCAAAAACGCACCTCACACCCACCAAATGTGGGCAGACAGAGAATGGTCCAAGCCCTACTCCATGCAACGCGCATTTTTCCCGATAGAAAGCGTGAAAAATGACAAATACTGGCCGCCCGTTGCTCGCATTGATAATGCATATGGTGATCGCAACCTAATCTGTGCTTGTCCGTCACCTCAAGAGTATCGTTGAGTAAAACTGCTTAACTCCATTAGTCATTACACGCATAAAATAATTTATCAGCGGCAGGTAATTGATGCCAGCCATTTATTTAAGCAATTTGTCTGTGTGTAATCGCACCTGCTTAAGTATTTCATTTGACTAATAAATCGCTTACAGTATGAATAATACTTATGGACAGCCATATTGAAAAATTCAGGAACATCGTTCAGGAGTATGCGCAAAACTCGATAGCGCCATTAGCAACAAAAGTTGATCAAGAGAACGAGTTTCCAACAGCACTTTGGCATCATCTCGGCCAGGCGGATCTGCTTGGTTTAACTGTATCTAAATCGTATGGTGGCACAGAGAAAGGGTATCTGGCGCACCTAATCGCAATGGAAGAAATTTCACGCGCTTCTCCTTCCATAGGTTTATCCTATAGCGCGCACTCTAATATTTGCTGCGACAACCTATTCAGAAACGCCAATACTGCGCAACGCGAAAAATATTTGCCAAAACTCTGCGCCGGCGAATGGGTTGGTGCATTGGCCATGTCCGAACCTGACGCTGGTTCAGACATCATCGGCTCAATGAGTTGTCATGCAGAACAGAGTGGAAACCATTGGATTGCCAACGGCAAAAAAAAATGGATTACTAATGGCCCTGATGCCGATATATATATCGTATACATGCGCACAAAATCCACTAATGATTCACATTCCATTACGGCATTTATTGTTGAAAGGAGTATGCCCGGATTTAGTATTGGCAATAAAACTGACAAACTTGGCATGCGTGGCTCCAGTACCTGTGAACTCTACTTTGAAAACTGCAAAATTCCGCAGGAAAATATCCTGGGAGAAGTCAATGAAGGAGTAAAAATATTAATGAATGGCCTCGATGCGGAAAGACTGATCTTATCAGGGGGGCCCATTGGAATTATGCAGGCAGCACTGGATGTCGTATTACCGTTTGTAAAACAACGAGAGCAGTTTAATCGTCCTATTGGATCATTTGGTTTAATACAGGGAAAACTTGCCGATATGTATACAGCTTTGCAGGCGGCTCGCTCTTATTCCTACAGAATTGCCGAACAACTGGATAAAGGTGGAAAAATTATTTCCAAGGACGCGGCGTCCTGCTTCCTATTTGCATCTGAAGCAGCGGTTAAAACATCATTGGAAGCTATTCAATGTCTTGGGGCTAGAGGTTACATGAATGATTCTATAGTCAGCCGCTTGTTACGAGATGCTAAAGTATATGACATCGGTGGTGGCACAAGCGAAATTCGGCGTATGCTTATTGGCCGTGCACTCGTCAAAGAGACTTAAGTGAGCACTCAACGACAAGTTGTTATTGCTTCGGCCAAACGGACACCAATCGGATCATTTCTGGGTAATTTCGTTACTATTGCGGCACCAGAACTCGGTTCTATTGCTATACAAGCTGCAATCACCGACGCGGGAATCGATAGAATAACAGTTGACGAAGTCTATATGGGCTGCGTGTTACAGGCTGGTATTGGTATGGCACCTGCACGGCAGGCAGCATTAAGAGCTAATCTTCCCACTTCAGTCCCCTGTACTACTGTAAATAAGATGTGTGGCTCGGGAATGAAGGCAATCATGCTGGGTTTCGATGCCATTCGCGCACAATCTGCCAATACTGTGGTTACCGGCGGTATGGAATCGATGAGTAATGCGCCTTATCTGCTTCCACGGGCACGGCAAGGTCTACGCTTTGGGCATAAAGAAATTTTTGATCATATGCTTTTTGATGGATTGCAAAACCCCGACGATCAACAATTAATGGGCTGTTTTGCGGAAATGTGTGCCGAAAAATATTCATTTAGTCGCGAGCAGCAGGATGCTTACGCAATTGAGTCCGTTTCACGTAGCCTAAAAGCGATGGAGAACGGAAG
>CAJIBE010000029.1_pt1 | contig 36427 bp, 37 predicted proteins | sample 9199301 | NCBI WGS metagenome assembly CAJIBE01 (sample SAMEA7708291, study PRJEB35096) | sediment metagenome | biome: marine neritic benthic zone biome [ENVO:01000025]; feature: sediment [ENVO:00002007]; material: shallow marine sediment [ENVO:03000034] sea grass bed [ENVO_01000059] ... | reverse complement strand
TGCTCATGGAATTTCGGTCCAAAGAAATCTCGTCACTGATAGGTTAAAAATGACACTTGCGCCAGTCCATAAGGACTCGATTTTTAGCAGTAAGATGCGCTTTATAGCAGACTTTTTTTTACAACAAAGCAATTGTTGTCAATTATAATGGTCCAGCAATTTGAACGGCTAATTTGGTTGAATTCGGCACAGAAAAGTATAGCCAGATAAAAATTAATATAGATAATTCAAGCTCTTCTGACATTAGAGCGAGGGCTGCTGTAAATGGTTGAGCCTGGTCTGTCAAAAGATCGAGGACTGAACCAGGGGTTATATGACCGCGCAACCCAGTGCAGTGGGTGTGAACGATTGCAAATTTTGCAGGCGGGCTCAAGGAATTCGTGGGTATTAATTGGCATTTGGCAATGGCGCCCCGATGAGGATTCGAACCTCAGACCTTCCCCTTAGGAGGGGGACGCTCTATCCAGCTGAGCTACCGGGGCATGGTAGAAGTAACAAAGCGCGTTTAATGTACATGAATTGTTACTTGCTTTAAATGCGATGAATTATTTGCAGCGAATTGCAGGAGAGTAATTTCAGGATAGTTCACTGTTAGCTGAAAGTCGGGATTCGTCTGTTCGGGATTGTAATGATAGCCATGCGTTTTATCTTTGATAAATCGTTGTGCGATGGCCTATTTGCGGGTAGTGCCTTGTCGATTAGAATGTAGTGAACGGCTTCGCCGTATTCGATTTGCGACTAATAGCCAGTCGCATGCGGCAGTACACGTCTGAATTTTGAAGTATTAGGCGACGTGTTACTTCTGGACTCATTTTTAGAGCAATAGACGTGACCTGGTGCCGGGAGAGAGACTCGAACTCTCACTCTGTTGCCAGAACCGGATTTTGAATCCGGCGCGTCTACCAGTTCCGCCACCCCGGCCTGTGGTAAGGTTCGCGAAGTTTAACTGAAACTCCCATAACATCAAGCATCGTTTAATTACGTACAAATTTGTAGCGTAACCGATGCCACTAGCAAATTTATAAAGGTATGACTAAAGCAACTCGAGAATTTTGTTTAGATGATTTTGATTATGAGCTGCCAAAACAACTCATTGCAGATGAGCCCGCTGAACGTCGAGATGGAAGTCGATTGCTGGTTGTATCTAAATCTGATGATCAATTAACGAATTCTCAGTTTGCTGATTTGGAAAATTGGTTGCATGCGGGTGATTTGCTAATTTTGAATAACACAAAAGTGTTTCCAGCGCGGTTATTTGGAAATAAAGAGAGTGGTGGTAAGGTAGAAATATTAGCTGAACGAGTTCTAAAAAATGGAGTAGTAAAGGCGCAGTTAAAATCTAATCGTACGCCAAAGATAGGTAGTGTTATCTCCATCAGTGATGATTTGAATGTTGAAATTGTCGGACGCGAGGACGATTTTTTTTTGCTGAGTTTCCAGCAATCTATTCCATTACTGGAAATATTTGAGCGTTATGGGCATGTTCCTTTGCCGCCTTACATTGAGCGGGAAGATCGAGAATCAGACATCGAGCGATATCAAACGGTATACGCAAAACATATCGGTGCGGTGGCAGCACCGACTGCAGGGCTACATTTCACGCACTCAATATTAGAAAACTTGCAGCAGAAAAGTATAAATATTGATGAAATTACATTGCATGTGGGCGCGGGAACTTTCAAGCCAGTCAAGGTACAGCAGCTTGATCAACATAAAATGCATGCGGAGCATGTAACTGTGTCGTTATCGACATGCGAAAAAATTCGAGCTACCAAGCAGGCGGGTGGACGTGTCATAGCGGTTGGGACCACTTGTGTGCGGGCACTGGAATCAGCCGCAGCGCAGGGACAGATACAGGAATTTATGGGGGACACTGATATATTTATTTATCCTGGTTTTAAATTTAGAGTAGTAGATGGATTGATAACTAATTTTCATTTACCACGATCCACATTACTTATGCTCGTCAGCGCATTTGCTGGCTATGCCAAAACCATGCGGGCATATAAACATGCGGTCCAGGAAAATTACCGTTTCTATAGCTATGGCGACGCCATGTTGATAATAGAATAATTAATTTATGGGAGTGGCAAGGTTCCAATTAGAGGCAACGGACGGTTACGCGCGTGCGGGTCGTTTATGTACGCGGCGAGGCGATGTGGAAACGCCAATTTTTATGCCAGTAGGCACGTATGGTGCCGTAAAGGGAGTAACAGCGGAAGAATTGCAGCAGTGTGGCAGCCAAATCATTTTGGGCAATACTTTTCATTTAATGTTGCGCCCGGGGGTAGAGGTGATTCGCAACCTCGGCGGTTTACATCAGTTTATGGGTTGGACGGGGCCAATTCTTACTGACTCGGGTGGTTTTCAGGTATTTAGCTTGGCGGCGAAACGCAAGATAAGTGAACAGGGTGTGCAATTTCAATCTCCCGTCGATGGATCACCGGTGCAACTTGACCCTGAAATTTCTATACAAGTACAACGTGATCTCGGGTCAGATATTGTTATGGTGTTTGACGAATGTACTCCCTATCCTGCGACCCATGCGCAAGCAGCCGAATCGATGCGTTTATCGCTGCGTTGGGCGCAACGATGCAAATTAGCCCATGGCGATAATGATGCGGCGTTGTTTGGTATTGTCCAGGGAGGCATGCACACTGATTTACGCGCTGAGTCAATAGATTGGCTGACTGAACTGAAGTTCGACGGCTATGCGATTGGGGGTTTATCAGTAGGGGAGCCGGCAGAAGAACGGATTCGTATCCTAGAATATTTGCAGGAAAAACTGCCGGTAAATAATGCACGATATTTAATGGGCGTCGGCAAACCGGAAGATATTATCGAAGCCGTCGCACGCGGAATCGATATGTTTGATTGTGTCATCCCGACGCGTAATGCGCGCAATGGCTATCTGTATACTTCATCTGGAGTCATGAGAATTAGAAACCAGCAGTATCAACAGGATGATCGCCCGATTGATGCGCAATGCGGCTGCTATACTTGTCAAAATTATTCTCGTGCCTACCTTAAACATCTAGATAAGTGTGGAGAAATGCTTGGTGCACGTTTAAACACAATCCACAACTTAAGCTATTTCCACAATCTAATGAGTGACATTCGTGCCGCTATTATCGCGGGTGATTTTTCTGAATTTCGAGAAGAATTCTATAAATGCTGGGATGCTGCTTGATCGCGGCAGTATGATTCAGGTATTGGTATTCCCGCAATCCGATCTCTTGTTTTAAAAAAATCATGAGGAATCGCTGCGCGATGATTAAATTGCGTGTACTACCAACACGCAATGGTGGCATAATACGCCGCTTTGTATTCTGTGGCCCTGCGCCAAGGAGTAATCGATGATTTTCATAAGTGATGCATATGCAGAAGGCGCCCCGCAACAGTCGGGTGGCGGAATGGAAATGATAGTCATGATCGGCATTTTTTTTGCGATCATGTATTTCATGATTATCCGGCCGCAGCAGAAGCGGCAAAAAGAACACAAGTCGCTCATGGATTCGCTTGCCAAGGGCGATGAGGTCGTCACCAATGGTGGCATGATGGGTCGGATTAAAGGTCTTGGTGATGATATTGTACGTGTCGAACTGGCAGAGAACGTGGTGATTAAAGTTCAAAAGCAATCGATTAGCAGTGTGCTGCCAAAAGGAACGTTGGGCCAGGATTAGGGATACTTTCGAGAACTGATAATGCTAAATCACTATCCATTATGGAAGAATTTGTTGCTGCTGTTCGTACTACTGGTCGCGGTGCTATATGCCCTGCCAAATTTGTATCCAGAAGATCCAGCCGTACAAATTTCCCACGATAGTGGCGAGTTGCCTAGCGGTCTAGAAGTGCAGGTTGAATCGACACTCACACAGTACGAAATCGATCGAAAAAGTATCGAAGTCAATGAACAGCAACAATTGCTGATTCGTTTCAATAGCGAGGAAGCGCAACTTGCCGCCGCAGATGAGATCAAGAATGTTCTGGGCTCCAACCATGTAGTGGCCTTGAATCTAGCGCCGGCCGTTCCGGATTGGCTAAAAGGTCTAAATGCCAGTCCCATGAGTCTGGGTCTCGATTTGCGCGGTGGTGTTCATTTTCTGCTACAGGTCGATATGAAAGCGGCGGTAAAAAAAGCCCTGGACGGTTACGAAGACAGTTTCAGAACGGCACTAAGAGAAAATAAGGTTCGCTACGGTAGCGTGGGAAATGATGGAAATACGCTGGTAGTTCGGTTTCGTGACCAGGAGAATTTTACAAACGGGTTGGAGGAACTGAAGAATAATTTTCGCTCTGACCTGAATTTTGAAGAAATCGAAGTTGAGAAAGGATTCGGTCTTGAGGCGAGTTATAAGGAAACTGCGCGCCTTGAATTGCAGACCTTTGCCCTGCAGCAAAATATTACCACTTTGCGCAAGCGAGTGAATGAACTTGGGGTTGCCGAACCGGTTATTCAGCGACAGGGTGTGGATCGAATCGTCGTGCAGTTACCAGGTGTTCAGGATACCGCGCGAGCAAAAGAATTACTGGGGGCAACCGCGACTCTGGAATTCAGAATGGTGGACGAGCAGGCCGATGCCTACGAGGCACAGCAAAGTGGCCAGGTCCCGATTGGTGACAAGCTTTATTTCGAGCGTGATGGAAATCCGGTCTTGCTCAAGCGTCGTTTGATGCTTTCCGGTGAGCATATTATTGATGCCGCATCCGGTATTGATCAGGATTCCGCTGGACCCGCAGTATTTATTACCCTGGATGGTGAAGGTGCGCGAAAATTTAGCAAGGTTACCGGCGAAAATATCAAACGTCTGATGGGTGTGGTGTTCATCGAAAACAAGACCGAGCATTATAAGGACGAAAACGGGGTATTGAAATCCCGCACCAGAAAAGTGGAAGAGGTAATTAATATTGCTCGTATTCAGGATCAACTGAGCAAACGCTTTCAAATTACCGGCCTTGATTCCACGCGTGAAGCCCGCAACCTTGCGCTGCTATTACGCGCCGGTGCGCTTGCTGCCCCCATGAGTATTATAGAAGAACGTACAGTCGGCCCAAGTCTCGGACAACAGAACATTGATCAGGGAAAGCAATCAGTCATTCTGGGTCTGATACTGGTAATGGTGTTCATGGTGTTGTACTACCGCGTTTTTGGAATTGTTGCTGACATTGCTCTGGTCACTAATTTAGTTTTCATCATCGGGATACTTTCGATCATTCCAGGGGCGACCCTGACATTACCGGGCATTGCCGGAATTGTATTAACCGTCGGTATGGCCGTAGATGCAAATGTACTTATATTTGAGCGTATTCGGGAAGAATTGCGCAATGGTAATTCTCCACAGGCGAGTATTCATGCCGGATATGCAAAAGCACTTTCAACGATTGCAGATGCGAATGTAACTACCTTAATTGCAGCCATCGTGCTGTTTACCTTTGGGACCGGTCCGATTAAAGGCTTTGCAGTGACATTGTCTATCGGAATTGTCTGTTCCATGTTTACAGCCATTATGGGTACACGGGCGATTATTAATCTAATTTACGGTAATAAAAAGGCGCCTGTACTGGCGATATAAATTCCATGCAATTTATAAAACAATCAATCAATATAGATTTTGTTGGCAAGCGCAATATTGCCTGGATTTTATCTGCGGTACTGATCCTCATTTCCGTGATCTCTCTTTTTACGCGCGGATTAAATCTTGGGATCGATTTTACCGGTGGAACACTGGTGGAAGTCGGATATGAAAACTCTGTGGAACTGGCCCCTATTCGAGCGGCGTTGGAGCGTGCTCAGTTTGACGATGCCATTGTGCAGCATTTCGGAACGGCAAAAGACGTGCTGATACGTTTGCCGGCCGATGACGCCAAGAATAGTTCTGAAATTAGTAATCGCGTCCTGGAAGCATTGAAATTAACCGGCACACCGAACATGCGCCGGGTCGAATTTGTCGGTCCGCAAGTGGGAGAGGAATTGCGTGATGATGGGGGACTGGCAGTACTGTATGCTTTGTTCGGTATCCTTATTTATGTTGCATTACGTTTTGAATACCGCTTCGCGGTGGGTTCTGTGGCCGCATTGATTCATGATGTGGTATTAACCGTCGGATTCTTTTCTGTGACACAGGCGCCTTTTGATTTGACGGTCCTGGCCGCAGTTCTTGCAGTTATTGGATACAGTCTGAACGATACCATCGTTGTATTTGATCGTATTCGGGAAAATTTTCGTCGCATGCGCAAGACGAACCCACTCGAAGTAATCAATAGCTCGGTTAATCAGACTCTGGCTCGAACCTTGATGACTTCGTTGACGACTTTATTGGTGTTGCTGGCGCTGTTTTTCCTGGGCGGCGAAGTCATTCACTCTTTTGCGCTGGCGCTGATCGTGGGCGTGATCGTGGGTACGTATTCTTCCATCTATATTGCGAGTTCGATGTTGATCGTTCTGAAAGTTTCCTCGGCAGACCTTATGCAGGTCGAAAAAGAAGATGCGGAACTGGATCAAACTCCATAACTCGATATTGAAGCCTGTCAGGATAAACGATACAAAATTACAAACTTCAGACGTTCTTGAAGTGGTTCAGTAAAAAAATATTAGCTCTTCTTGATCGCTGAATTTAAGGTGGTCAAAAGCGGCTTAAACAATTTTCCATTCGCTGCAACAATGTTTCCCGTTTCCATATAGTTGTGGCCTCCATCCAGATCGCTGACGAGCCCCCCCGATTCTTGGATCAGTAATACACCTGCGGCAATATCCCAGATATTCAAACCAAATTCCCAGAAGCCATCAAAGCGGCCTGCTGCTACGTATGCCAGATCCAGGGCAGCGGAACCCGCTCGTCGAATACCGGACGTGTGTTCAAGCAACGCACGCAGCGTTGCCAAATAGGTATCCAGTTCCTGATCAATGCGATAGGGTAGACCGGTTCCAATCAGACCACCCTGCAACTCTCGTTGAGTGCTGACGCGTATGCGTCGATTGTTTAATGTCGCCCCTTCACCGCGGCTGGCACAAAACAGTTCTTCTTTAATTGGATCATAGACTACGCCAATTTGAAGTTTTTTATCCTGTCGCATAGCGATGGATATACAAAATTGGGGAATGCCGTGCAGGTAATTGGTGGTGCCATCTAGGGGGTCAATTATCCATTCGCATTCTTCACCTTCCTGGATCCCGGATTCTTCCGCTACAATGGCGTGATTAGGAAAGGATTTCCTGATGATTGAGATGATTTCCTGTTCTGCGTAATGATCCACCTCGCTGACATAATCATTGACGCCCTTGTTGTGTACCTTCAGTTCAGAACTACGTGCAAAATTACGAAGCAGGATTTGTCCGGCTGCACGAGCTGCGCTAATGGCTATATTCAAGGCGGGTTTCATGATAATGCGCGCGCGCGAGTCAATGGGCTGCACAGGGTAGCAGACGCATAAATTTTTAAAAGTAATAAATGAAGTAGATGCAACTTATGCAACCGAAAGTAATTCTGGTTGAACCTTCTCATCCTGGAAATATCGGTGCCGTGGCGAGAGCCATGAAGACCATGTCTTTATCAGAACTGATATTGGTTCAGCCGAAAGCATTTCCACATCCGGATGCCATTGCCCGTGCTTCTCGTGCCAATGATATTTTGGACGCCGCTCGGGTTTGTGATTCCCTGCAGGAAGCGGTTACTGATTGTCATTGGGTGGTGGGAGTCACTGCAAGGACTCGAAAAATATCCGCGGAGACTTATTCTCCTTCCAGAATGATGGAGAAAATAGCCAGCGATTATTCAAACCTGCAGGTTGCCTGGGTGTTTGGTCGAGAGCAGCATGGTCTGACAAATGAAGAAATCGACCTGTGCCAAAACATCTGTACCATACCGGCGAATAGTGAATACAGTTCCTTAAATCTTGCCGCGGCAGTGCAGATCATTTGCTATGAATGGATGTGCAGGCGGGAGCATGCGATCTACCCGAAGTCTGAGGGCGGTGCCAGATCTGGTTCGACGATGGCCCCGGCGAATGAGCTGGAAGGGTTGTATGAACATATTTGGTCAACATTGCGAACCACCGGGTTTCTGGATGAAGACAATCCAAAACCGCTGATGCGCAAAATTCGAAGAATTTTTGACCGTGTACAACTTACCCGTGATGAAATCAATATCTTGCGAGGTATTCTAAAAAGTATTAATAAACAATAAGTTGTACTGCTTTTTAGAATCCATGCGACGTTCGCTGACCAGGCGTGTAGCCCGTTAGCAATACTTGATAAATTTAGTCAGGTATTGCTACCATTCCTGAATAGAATTTACCTTGGTAAGGATATGAAACTCAGCACAAAAGGTCGTTACGCAGTCACTGCGATGTTTGATATAGCCATTCACAATCAGGATGGCCCGGTTTCCTTAAGTGATATTTCTGCACGTCAGGGCATCTCATTGTCCTATCTGGAGCAATTGTTTGGTCGCCTGCGTCGACGTGGATTGGTTGCGAGTACCCGTGGCCCCGGTGGCGGATACAGCCTGGCGCATTCGGCAGATGAAATCGCGATTGCAGATATTATCATGGCGGTTGATGAAAATGTCGATGCTACGCGCTGTGGAGGAAATTCAGACTGTCAGAATCAGCAACGTTGCCTGACGCACGAGCTGTGGGAAGATCTAAGTTCTCAAATTCATACATTTTTATCCCACATCAGTTTGGCGGACGCGGTCAACAAACAGAGAGTTACAGAAGTTGCTGCTCGACAGGATAGGCTGCTTGGTAACGAGCAGCGTGTTAATTTTCAACCTTCTTAAACAAAGAATTTAATTGCGAGGAACTTGTAGGTGAGCGAATTGAAACTACCTATTTATCTTGATTACAGTGCTACCACACCGGTTGACCCCAGGGTTGCGGAAAAAATGATGGAGTGTCTAACCAAGGATGGAAATTATGGTAATCCTGCGTCGCGCAGTCACGCGTTTGGATGGAAAGCGGAAGAAGCGGTAGAAGAAGCGCGCGCAAATGTTGCGGCTCTGGTAAATGCAGATCCAAAAGAAATCATCTGGACCAGTGGTGCCACCGAATCCAATAATCTGGCGATCAAGGGTGCGGCTCACTTTTACAGCAAGAATGGCAAGCACATTATCACACTGAAAACCGAGCATAAGGCGGTTCTCGATACCTGCCGACAATTGGAGCGGGAAGGTTTCGAGGTAACGTATCTGGAGCCCGAGTCTGACGGGTTGGTAGATCTGGAGAAATTAAAGGCTGCGATTCGGGATGATACGGTTCTCATTTCGATAATGCATGTGAATAACGAAATTGGTGTTATTCAGGACATCAAGGCTATTGGTGAAATAGCACGCGAGAATAAAATTATTTTTCATGTCGATGCGGCTCAGAGTCCTGGAAAAGTGGCAATCGATTTGCAGGATTTGAAAGTGGACCTCATGAGTTTTTCTGCACACAAAATTTATGGCCCTAAGGGCATTGGCGCACTGTTTGTGCGGCGTAAACCCCGTGTTCGAATAGAAGCGCAAATGCACGGTGGTGGTCACGAACGTGGTATGCGATCAGGTACATTGCCGACGCATCAGATCGTGGGAATGGGTGAGGCCTTTCGAATTGCCAAAGAAGAAATGGCGACGGAGAACGAAAGAATTCGTATGCTGCGGGATCGATTGTTAGATGGTCTTCGTGATATTGAAGAGGTTTATATTAATGGTGACCTCGAGCACCGTGTGCCGCATAACCTGAATATGAGCTTTAACTTCGTCGAGGGTGAAAGCTTGATAATGGCATTGAAAGATATTGCGATTTCTTCAGGCTCTGCGTGCACCAGCGCTTCGCTGGAACCCAGTTACGTACTTCGGGCATTAGGCCGCGATGATGAGCTGGCGCACAGTTCTTTACGATTCAGTATCGGTCGATTTACAACCGCGGAGGATGTCGATTATGCAATCGACACGATTAAAAAGGCGGTTAATAAGTTACGAGATCTCTCGCCGTTGTGGGATATGTATAAAGAAGGTGTGGACTTGAAATCAATCGAGTGGGCAGCACATTAGAAACTGATTCAATTTATAACAGGAGAAAGGCAAATGGCGTATGGAGAAAAGGTTTTAGACCATTACGAAAATCCGCGCAACGTTGGAACGATGGATAAAGACGATGCCAGTGTCGGCACCGGCATGGTTGGCGCGCCCGCATGTGGCGATGTTATGAAACTGCAAATCAAGGTAGGACAGAATGGTGTAATTGAAGATGCCAAGTTCAAGACTTACGGATGCGGTTCTGCAATTGCCTCTTCCAGTTTATTAACTGAGTGGGTGAAAGGTAAAACACTGGATCAGGCCAGCGAAATAAAGAATACGGATATTGCTGAAGAGCTTGCTTTGCCTCCGGTAAAAATTCATTGCTCTGTGCTCGCAGAAGATGCGATTCGGGCCGCAATTGACGATTATCAGGGTAAGCAGGATTCTGAACAGGAAAAGAAAAGAGCATAAATGGGTCAGCTTATGTCAATTTCTTTAACTGATAGTGCGGCTGACCGAGTGAAAACTTTCCTGCAAAAACGCGGGAAGGGTGTCGGCGTTCGATTAGGCATAAAAACAACCGGATGTTCTGGCATGGCTTATACCATTGAGTTTGCTGATGACATCGAAGACGCCGACGAGGTGTTTGAGGAAAAAGGTGTCAAGGTTATCGTTAATCCAAAGAGCCTGGTCTACCTCAATGGAACAGAACTGGATTTTACAAAGGAAGGTCTTAACGAGGGGTTCAAGTTTAATAATCCGAATGAGAAAGAGCGATGTGGATGCGGTGAAAGTTTTACCGTGTAAGTTCGATTCGTTGCCTGCTATTTTCTACTGACTGTCCCTTCATACGCTAGCCCCTTTCACCTTTTGTGCTTGATTACGTTGATTACTGATCTCGTTGCGTGCGCATTGATTTTTTATGAGTAAAGTTAATTGAATTTGATATGGAATTTGATTTTTCCCAAAATTATTTTGAATTATTTGGACTGGACGTAAACTTTGACGTTGATGTCAATTTTCTATTGGCTAGCTACCGAGAATTGCAGGCGCAATTTCATCCAGATCGATTTGTCGGCGGCACTGATCAGGACCGGCGGATGGCCATGCAAGTCACCACATTTATTAATGAAGCCTATCAAGTTTTGAAAGACGAGCAGTTGCGCGCCCGCTACTTGCTGCAGAATCAGGGAGTCCCGTTTGATGCGGAAAAAGATACTACTCAGGATCTGGAATTTTTGGCTGCACAGATGAATTTGCGTGAGGAAATCGATGAAGTTGAAAATCAATCGGAGCCACTGGATCGCTTGGATAAACTTGCGCGCGAAGCGCGCAATCTAAAACAGGAATTAGTTCAGCAGTATCAGCGGGAATATGCACATAAGGCCTGGGATCAGGCCAAGGATACGGTATTAAAGATGCAGTTTTTTTCCCGTCTGCAGCAGCAAATTGCCAATAAGCAGGAAGCACTTGAAGACGAGTTGCTGTAAATCGCCATGGCATTAATGCAGATATCCGAACCAGGCATGTCGACTGCGCCACACGAGCACAGACTGGCAATTGGTATTGACCTGGGTACGACCAATTCGTTGGTAGCCGCGGTCAGAAGTGGAATCGCCGAAGCGCTGATCGATGATGCAGGCCAGACACTGCTGCCTTCAGTCGTGCACTATTCACTTGAAGAAGAACCGCTGGTAGGGTCGCAGGCGTTAAACCGCGCGGATAATGATCCGCTAAATACAATCGCATCTATAAAGCGATTGATGGGCCGATCTCATGACGAAATCAGAAAGAACAATGAATACATTCCTTTTCAGTTTGATACTGCAACAGGCTCGGTCCCGAAAGTAAAAACCGCGGCAGGCCCACGCACACCGATAGAAATTTCTGCCGATATTCTCAAGGCCCTGAAATTGCGCGCGGAACAGACTCTTGGTGGTGATCTGGTGGGTGCCGTGATTACCGTACCTGCCTATTTTGATGATGCTCAACGTCAGGCAACCCGGGATGCTGCTCGAATTGCTGATATCAATGTCTATCGGCTGCTGAATGAGCCCACTGCAGCCGCCATCGCGTACGGGCTGGATAAGGGTGCAGAAGGTTTAATTGCAGTATTTGATTTGGGCGGCGGAACTTTTGATATATCAATACTTCGATTGCGTAAAGGCGTATTTGAAGTGCTGTCGACCGGGGGAGATTCCTCTCTTGGCGGAGATGATTTTGACCACGCCATTATGACCTGGTTGCTTGAAGAGTCTGGGCAGAAAATTAGTAGCGAGCATGGCTTTATGCGCGAGTTGCTGACGAAGGCGCGAGCGGCAAAAGAAAATCTTACGTCCAACTCGGCGACTACAGTATCTTTTGACTTGCCTGACGGGAGTTCATTTGAAACTCAACTGACACGAGAACAGTTCAATTGTTTAATCGAGCCATTGATTAAGAAGACAATCCTTACCAGCCGTCGCGCTTTGCGCGATGCCGGAATTGAAAAAAACGAGGTTGCCGAAGTGGTCATGGTCGGTGGTTCCACCCGAGTTCCGTCTGTTAGAGAGGCCGTGGAAGCGTTTTTTGGCCGCACCGCGCATACTGAAATCGATCCGGACCAGGTGGTTGCCATCGGAGCGGCCATACAGGCCGATATTCTCGCAGGGAACAAACCTGATGATGAACTGCTTTTGTTGGATGTCATTCCTTTATCGCTGGGCATTGAAACCATGGGTGGGCTGGTGGAAAAGATTGTTGATCGCAACAGCACTATCCCCGTGGCACGGGCGCAGGAATTCACAACCTATAAAGATGGTCAAAGCGCCATGCGAATTCATGTATTGCAGGGAGAGCGGGAGCTGGTGGCCGATTGCAGATCATTGGCAACGTTTGATTTGACCCGATTGCCGCCGCTGGTGGCTGGTGCAGCAAAAATCAAAGTAACGTTTCAGGTAGATGCGGACGGATTGTTAAGTGTCAGTGCGCAGGAAGTGAATACGGGAGTGTCTGCCAGCATTGAAGTAAAACCATCCTACGGCCTTACTGATGCCGAGATTGAATCAATGCTGAAAGATTCCATGATGCACGCGCAGGACGATATGGTGGCCAGGACTCTGCGCGAACAGCAGGTTGAAGCCGATCGGGTTATTGAGGCTCTCGATGCGGCATTGCATAAAGATGGACAGCAGTTACTTGAGCCAGCCGAATTCGAGCAAATAACCCATGCGAGGGATGCATTGCAAAATACGCGTGCGCACACATCCAATCCTGAAGAAATTAAAAATGCCATCAAGCAACTGGAAAAAATCAGTGAAGACTATGTTGCCCGGCGAATGGATAATAGTGTCCGTTCCATGATGAAAGGGCACAATGTAGAGGAGTTTCAGGAGTAAACAAACAGCGATGCCAACGATCAAGTTTCTACCGCATGCCGAAATCTGCCCTGAAGGAAAAACTATCGAGGTCGATGCCGGAATCAGTATCTGTGATGCGGCACTATCGAATGATATTTCCATAGAACACGCCTGCGAAAAATCATGTGCCTGCACAACATGTCACGTATATGTTCGTGAAGGCCTCAACTCTCTTCCGGACCCCACTGAGGACGAGGAGGATTATCTGGATAAAGCCTGGGGCCTGGACCCCGATTCTCGCCTAAGTTGCCAGGCCATTGTTGGAGATGAAGATCTGACAATTGAGATCCCCAAATACACGATAAATCTTGTTTCCGAGAGTCACTAGAGACTCACCGAGGAGGATACGATGGGATTACGATGGACAGACACGCTCGATATTGCAATCGAGCTGGATGAGCAGCACCCGGATGTGGATCCACAATACGTACGATTTACAGATTTGCACGCATGGGTGTGTGCGCTTGCTGATTTTGAGGACGATCCGGAGCGGTCCAGTGAGCGTATACTGGAAGCGATCCAGATGGCATGGCTGGACGAGCGAGATTAGCAATAAGCGACCCCGATATTTATTTATTTTCCTCTAGGGAACCTTTCCCAAAAGACAAAAATTTTAGTCGTTCACACGCAGCAAATATCCGAGTAATATCCCCGCATTAATTACAATTTCAAAATTTAACTTAAGTTGGGAGATTTTTAGTATGGCAACGGAGCGCACTCTTTCCATTATCAAACCGGATGCAGTGGAGAAGCATATTATCGGTGAAATCTATACTCGATTCGAAAAGGCCGGATTAAGAATAGTCGCTGCAAGAATGCTGCGACTTACCAGAGTCAAGGCAGGAGAATTTTACTCAGTTCATAAAGGGAAGCCGTTCTATGACGGCCTGGTCAAATTTATGAGCTCAGGTCCGATCATGGTTCAGGTTTTGGAGGGTGACAATGCGATTAAAAGGCATCGCGATGTGATGGGTTCGACTGATCCAAAAAAAGCAGCACCGGGAACGATCCGGGCCGACTTTGCGGAGGTGGTTGAGCGCAATGCCGTACATGGGTCCGACGGTCCTGAGACGGCCCACGATGAAATTTCATTTTTTTTCAGCGAGAATCAGATTTGGCCGCACGCTTAAATTCAAAAGTTCAACCAGTAAATCTGCTTGGTTGTTGCCGTACTGACCTTGAGCAGTATTTCCACTCACATGGAGAAAAGAACTTTCGAGCGCAGCAATGGTTTCAATGGGTATACCAGCGTGGCGTTACTGATTGTGAATCAATGACAGATTTCAGCAAATCGTTACGCACGATTTTGCAAACCGATACTCAGATTCAACTTCCGGAAATTGAATCTGAAAACGTTTCTCAGGATGGTACCGTCAAGTGGTTGTTGCGCGTAGATAACGTAAACGCGATTGAAACAGTTTATATTCCCGAAAAATCCCGCGGTACTTTGTGCATTTCGTCTCAGGTGGGTTGCGCATTGGATTGCACCTTCTGCGCGACTGCACGGCAAGGATTTAATCGTAATTTGACGGCCGCGGAAATTATTGGTCAGGTATGGATTGCAGATAAACGATTACGTGCACTGCATGGTAATAAAAATTGTATTACAAATGTTGTTTTTATGGGTATGGGGGAGCCGCTACTAAATTTTGATAATGTGGTGTCGGTTATCAGAATTTTGCTGGATGACTTCGCTTATGGTCTGGGGAAGCGCAAAGTTACGGTTAGTACCTCTGGTGTGGTCCCGAATATCGACAAACTTTCGCAGGCGGTGGACGTCAGTCTGGCCATTTCCTTGCACGCGCCAGAAAACGACTTGCGCAATGAGCTTGTACCGCTGAATCGAAAATATCCTATCGAGGAATTACTGGCAGCCTGCCGTCGCTATCTTGGAGAAAAAAACCGGCGTGAAAGTATTACATTCGAATATGTAATGCTGGATCATATCAATGACAGTATTGAGCAGGCCCGGCAGTTGGCAAAATTATTAAAAAATATTCGTGCAAAAATTAATTTAATTCCTTTTAACCCATTTGAGCAATCTGGTTATCGACGTTCAAGCCAGAAAGCAATTGATCAGTTTGGTCAGGTGTTGATGGAGCGAGGCTTGACTGTAATTACGCGACGTCCGCGCGGCGAAGATATTGCTGCTGCATGTGGGCAGCTGGCGGGTAAGGTTACTGATCGCGTACGTCGCGAAACACATTTTATTCGTCTGTACGAAAGCTCGAAATTGAGTAAAAGGATAGAAATACCATGCGTATCGCGGTAATTATTGTATTCGCTGCTTTGCTTGCTTCCTGTGCCACGCAATCTGCGGCACCGGTTAAGAGTGACATAGACCCCGAGACAAAAAGTCAGGTAGCCGCGGCACTTAATGTTGAGTTGGGAGCGAAATATATTGCTATTGGCGACTATCAGGTTGCAGACAGGAAGCTTAGAAAAGCGATGGAGCAGGATCCAAAATCTTCTGCTGCGCATTGGACATATGCATTGCTGCAGGCGCGTATCGGACAAATTACCGCTGCAGACCAATATTTCAAGTCAGCGCTAGCGATTAATCCGAATGACTCCAGAGGTCAAAATAACTACGGAGCATTTCTTTGTGAAAATAAGCGATACGAACAGGCCGATATTCACTTCAAAAAGGCATTAGCAGATCCTCTGTACCAATTTCGTGCCGCCTGCAATTTAAATGCGGGTGTGTGTGCTATGGAAATGCCGAATTATGATCTGGCGAAGGAGTATTTTAGCGAGGTGTTGCGACTGCAGCCTCAAAATCGCGTAACTCTCTATCAAATGGCCAAGCTGCATTTGTTGCAGATGGATTATGCAGGTGCGCAAAGCTACATCCGGGACTTCGAAGAAGTGTCGGAACATACGGCGGAATCACTATGGATTGCCTATCAGGCTGAGCGTGAGCTGGGTAATATTCGAAGTGCGCGATCCTATGCGAAACTGCTTTCCCAGTCATTCCCGGACTCAAATGAAGCCGCGCAGCTTGCACAGGTGTACTAAATGAATTCAGAAAACGCGAACTTCGAGCCATCAGAAGAAATCGTCAAGATTGGTGAAACGCTTAAGCGTGCCCGCGAGAGTGCGTCCTTTAGTATTGAGCATGTTGTTTCGCACACTCATTTGAGTACTGATGTCATACAAGCGCTTGAAGAGGAAAGATTTGATCAATTGCCAGGTGAGGTATTTGTTCGAGGTTACCTGCGAACCTATAGCAAATTGTTGGAAATTGATGGCCAACCGCTAATAGATGCGTACGATCGAATTAAACCTGCGGAAATTAAACCTGCAAGGACGAGCCTAGCAAAAAAACGCCGCAGTATTGGCGTAGATCCCGTAGTGATCTGGAGTACGGTCGCTGTGGCAACTATTTTAATTGGATTGGTCATGACTTGGTGGAGTCATCAGGAAACCGCTGTTCCGGTTCAATTGACGAAGGCGGCAGAACAATTTGATGATTCAGTGCCGCTGGAAGAATCTGATAATACCCCGGTTATTGAATCAACCCATCAGGTCGGGCTGGGAGAACTTAGTCCTGAAATTGATTCATCCCTGCAATCGCCTGGCGAGGCCGCGGTCGCCATTGATGAACCAGAAGAGCCACCACTAGTCGAACCAGAACCGCAGGCTGCTACGATAGCGATTGAGGCACCCTTGAGCGGTGGAAATGTTGATAAAGTTCGAATTATCGTACGTTATAAAGAAGAAAGCTGGACCGAAATTTTTGATGCACGTAAGCGCAGATTATTGCATGGTCTGATACAGCCAGGTGCAGTGCGTATTATTTCCGGACAGGCGCCATTGAATGTTTTCCTTGGGAATTCGCCAGGGGTGGAGCTGGAGATTAACGGCAAGCCATTCGATCACAGCCCCTATATCCGCCGTAATAACACGGCTCGTTTTCTGATTGATGATTCGAACACCTAAGTAGCCAAGCGATCTGCTTTCCTGATGACTACTAACATCCAATCGATTCGTGGGATGCATGATTTTGCGCCTGCTGAGGCGAGTTCCATGCGACTATTGGAAAACCGGTTGATTTCGGTGCTGGATCGTTACGGATATCAGGAAATACGCACGCCTGTTGTTGAAAAACTGGAGTTGTTTAAGCGCTCGATTGGCGAGGTTACGGATATCGTTGAAAAGGAAATGTATGCCTTTGAAGATCGTGGGGGTGACTGGCTGGCGTTGCGTCCGGAAGGTACTGCAAGTGTTGTGCGAGCTGGCATACAAAACGGATGGCTGCATAATCAACAGCAGAGATTCTGGTATCTGGGTCCATATTTCCGGCGTGAGCGACCCCAAAAAGGTCGGTATCGCCAATTTCATCAATTAGGCGTCGAAGTATTCGGTTTTGATGGCCCGGATATCGATGCAGAATTAATACTGCTTTCGTATCGTTTCTGGAATGAGCTGGGAATAGATCCGCAGAACTTGCAATTGCAGCTCAACAGTCTGGGTGATGCGGATTCGCGTGCCCGGCATCGCGAAGTATTAATCGAGTATCTGCAAGAGCATCGGGATGCCCTTGATGAGGATGCGAAAAAGCGGTTGCACTCCAATCCGCTACGTGTACTCGATAGCAAGAATCCGCAAGTGCAATCGGTCGTTGCCGAGGCTCCATTGTTGCTCGATTTCCTGGATACGGAAGCGCAGGAGCATTTTACGCAATTGCAGGAGTTACTTGATTCGCTGTCGATTAACTACGAACTTAACCCGCGCCTGGTGCGTGGACTGGATTATTACAATCGTACCGTTTTTGAATGGGTATCCACGGAATTAGGCGCGCAGGGGACGGTTTGTGCGGGAGGACGATACGATGATCTGGTGTCGCAGATGGGTGGGCGTTCCACGCCGGCAGCAGGATTCGCGGTGGGATTAGAGCGACTGGCGAGTCTGCTTGAGAGACAGTTATCCAGTCAGCTTAAACCGGTAGATGCATATTTTATTGCGGTCGGAGATGCCGCGACTAAATATGTGATGGCAGTGATTGAGGAGATACGTACGCGGTTTCCGCAATTCTCTGTTCAGATGAACTGCGGTGGTGGTAGTATCAAGACCCAAATGAAACGCGCAGATCGTTCAGGCGCTCAGCTTGCAATGATCGTAGGTGATGATGAGATTAGCCAGCGCATGGTGTCAGTAAAGTATTTGCACCGGGATGTACCTCAGCAGACGTTGTCTCAGGAGGGCCTGATGGAATTGCTACAGAAAGAAAACAAGGAGTCATAGTAGTGGCCGAGTATGAAACCGAAGAAGAACAAATAGATGCAATAAAAAACTGGTGGAAGGAGAACGGCCGTTCGGTTGTGGCAGGTGCAGTAATTGGCATCGCAGGTCTGGTCGGATGGAAAGGCTGGGATGCCTATCATGAACAGCAGGCACTGGCGGCATCTGATCGCTACAATGCTTTACGTGCTTCAGTCCTGTCGCAGGATCTGGAGGCGGTCGTACAGCAGGCCGATGAGCTGAAAGAAAATTATCCGGGAACGCCCTATTCAGCACTCGGTGCGTTGTTGCTTGCGAAGGCCAAAGCCGAGCAGGGCAATACCGATGCAGTTATCGAAAATCTGCAATGGGTGATTAATAATGGCAAACAGGCAACCGTTCAATCAATCGCCAGGGTAAGACTGGCTCGGATGTATATTGCACAGAATTCTCTTGAACAAGCCCAGGCGCTACTCGATGAGGAATATCCGCAGTCGTTTCAATCGTTATTATCGGAATTGCGCGGTGATCTGTATGTGCGTAAAGGTGACAAGCAGGCAGCCCGTGGCGCGTATGATGAGGCGATTGCAGCAGCTGGTTCAGAAGATGTGGAATTTCTGCGCATTAAACGAGACAGTCTTGGAATTATAGGCGAATCATAGTTTCAAATTTCTCATGCGCACGGTAGTACTCAATTACCTACGAATTTTAATGGCCATCACGCTAGCGGCGGGGTTGTCTGCCTGCAGCTATATTCCATGGTTTGGAGATTCAGAAGAAATTGAAATCGAACCGCGCGAGCCGGCGGTACTCTCCGATATCGCGCAAGAAATTAGCTTATCGAAAAACTGGTCTGTTTCAGGCAGAGGAGATGCGAAAGAAAAGTATATTCGATTACGACCACATTTTTTTGCCGATAAGGTAGCTGTTGTTGATTCCGAGGCACATCTGTCTGTTCATGAGGTTGCGAGTGGGAAATCGTTATGGTCAAGCAAGTTAACCGGGAAATTCTCCGGAGGTGTAGGTGGAAATTCCGAAATACTGGTCGTTGGCTCCATCGATGGTGATGTGATTGCCGTAAATAGCCAGGACGGGTCCGATGCTTGGAAAACGACATTGACCAGTGAAGTCATGGCGATTTCCGAATCATTTGAAGACGTGATTGTTGTACGAACCAACGATAGTCGTTTACATGGCATTTCACTCCTTTCCGGAGAAGTGGAATGGGTTGTGACACAAAGCTCTCCGGCTTTGACCTTACGTGGTGTTGGACCACCGTTGATCATAGATGGCATCGCTTATGCTGGTTTGGACAACGGCAAGGTCCTTGCGGTATCGATTGCTAGTGGCAATGTTATTTGGGAATCGCGTGTTTCGGTTCCATCGGGTAGAACGGAACTGGATCGCATTGTTGATATCGACGGTCAGCTGGCCGGTGATGCCGACTTTATATATGCAGTCAGCTACCATGGTCGTTTGGCCGCAATTGATCGAATCAACGGGAAAATTGTCTGGGCTCGTGACCTGGCGTCGGTAAACGGATTAAGTATTGATGAAAATCTGGTATATGTTACCGATCGAGATGACAATGTGTGGGCATTGCAAAAAAATTCCGGGGTCACTGTTTGGAAACAGGACAAATTATTTTATCGGGAATTGTCAGCGCCGGCTCAGCTGGATAATGCGGTGCTGGTAGGCGATTTTGAAGGGTTTATACATGTGCTTGCCAAACAGGATGGACGCATGATTGGAAGAACGAAACTGGGTAAAAATCCCATTCAGACCTCAACGTCACCGACAACGGCAATCTCATATATTGTGGATACCAGCGGTCAATTGGCTGCATACTCTATTTCTTCCACAAACTAGATTTATGCATCGATCGCGATGCGTTAACGGATATAAATTGTAGCAACATGCGCCCGGTAATAGCCCTGATCGGTAGACCCAATGTGGGTAAATCTACCCTTTTCAATTTTCTAACCCAGTCCCGTGATGCCCTGGTGGCTGATTTTCCGGGGCTCACCCGCGATCGAAAGTATGGCATCTGCCAACGTTACTCCCGTAGTGTTTTAGTCGTTGATACCGGCGGAATTACCCATGAAAAAGATGAACTGGATGCGGGCATGCAAGTTCAAACCGACCGTGCGATTGATGAGGCGTACGTCGTTTTGTTGCTGGTGGATGCGCAAGAGGGTTTGGTTCCAGAAGATCAGGTAATTGTCGCCGACTTGAGAAAACGCGGCATCGAATTTGTGCTGGTGGTGAATAAAATTGACGGTGCCAATGCTGATGTTGCTACTGGTGAATTCTACCGGCTGGGCGCACGCAGTCTGTACACGATAGCCGCAAAAAGCGGGCGTGGTATTGAATCGATGATGGAAGAGCTGTTGCAGGATGATTCTTTTCCGGAAGAGCAGGAAGTGCCGCCAGACACTGATGGTCAAACCACGAGAATTGCAATTATTGGGCGGCCCAACGCGGGCAAATCGACTCTGATAAATGCATTGCTGAATGAGGATCGTCTGGTAACGTCCTCAATCCCGGGAACAACACGAGACAGTGTTGATATTCCTTTTGAATACAATCGACATCAATTTACGTTGATTGATACGGCTGGTGTGCGCAGGAAAAGCCGGGTACGAGAAACAATCGAGAAGTTCAGTATCGTGCAAACACTGGATTCAGTGGCACGGGCCCATGTTGTAATCTGTCTGGTAGATTTAACCGAAGGATTGACAGACCAGGATAGTACGTTGATTGAAATTGCGGTGCGTGAAGGTCGCGCATTAGTACTTGCCATCAATAAGACTGACCAGGGAACTGCCGATGCTTACCATGAACTGGAATATGCGCTCGATACCCGCTACCGTTACCTCGATTACGTGGAGAAAATTCGTATTTCGGCGAGCCGGAAAATCGGTTTGAAAAAACTCATGCAAGCCATAATTGCCGCGAATCGTTCTGCGGGAGTTGATGTGCCAACATCGCAGTTGAATCAGATTCTGGAGAAGGCTGTCAATGCAAATCAGCCACCATTGGCAAAGGGAAGAAGAATTAAGCTCAGGTACGTACATCAGGGTGGGACTCATCCACCGACATTTGTCTTGTATGGCACCCAGACAGCAAGATTGCCAAGTAGCTATGTCCGATATCTAGAAAATCAGTATCGAGCAGCATTAAAGCTGGTTGGAACACCGGTTCGGTTTTTGTTACGTTCGCCGGATAATCCGTATGCAGGTAAGCGAAATACCCTGACCCCGCGGCAACAACGCAAGCGCGAGCGCCTGATGCAGCATCGCAAAAGTTAAATGAGACTATGACTGTGATTGCGAATGACTAATCAAAAATCCATCTCCCCGTTTCATGTAATGGATATTCTGGCGCGCTGTAAACAGATGGAAGCGCAGGGTATCGACGTCGTGCATATGGAAATTGGTCAACCTGATTTCCCCAGTCCTCAACCGATAATCAACGCCGGAATTGAGGCGCTGAAAAACGACCAGACACACTATTCCCCAGCGCTGGGATTAAAAGAACTGCGCGAAAGAATCAGTGAATACTATCGCTCTCGAATGCATGCAATTGTTGCCGCAGAACAGATAGTGATAACACCAGGAGCCTCGGGTGCATTGCAACTGATATTTGCTCACTTGTTGGGTTCCGGCAAGGAAATTATGGTCAGTGATCCTGGTTATCCGTGCAATCTCAATCTGGCCAAGTTGTTTGGCGAGGGCGCAACATCTGTGCCCGTCGATGCTGAAACAAATTTCCAGTTGGACACAGAATTAATTGAGCGGCACTGGCACGAAAATATTGCTGCGGTGATGATCGCCAGCCCATCTAATCCTACCGGTACGATATGCGATGCACAACAGTTGTTAGAAATTGCAGACTGGCTTGCGGTAAAGGATTGCACGCTCATTGTCGATGAGATTTACCAGGGCTTGTGCTATGGCAGGCAGAGTGAAACCGTTGCGGGCCAACGAGATAATATTTTTGTACTGAACAGTTTTTCAAAATATTTTGGCATGACAGGGTGGCGAGTGGGGTGGATCGTTTCACCTGACTGTCATATGCAGGCACTGGACGCTGTCGCGCAAAATACTTATCTTGCAGCGTCTACGATTGCGCAATATGCGGCCCTGGCCGCGTTCTCAGCTGAAACTCGTGCAATTCTGGAGCAACGCAGGGATATCTTTATGCATCGCCGGGATATGCTGTGTGATTCATTACAGACAATGGGCATTAAGGTGCCGGTCATTCCACAAGGCGCTTTTTATGTATACGCAAATGTATCCGGGTTCACCAATGACAGTTTCACTTTTTGCAAGGATTTGCTGGAGAGTAAGGCAGTAGCCATTACCCCGGGGTGTGACTTTGGTGAGCATCGGGCAAACGAGTTTGTGCGTTTGGCATATACTACCAGTGAAGAGCGGTTACGCACCGGAATGCGTCGTCTGCAGGAGTTTATTTCTTCGCTATAGATGATGCACCTGCATTGGAAAGTGTATTGACGTACAGAGAAGTTGCTCCGGCAACCGCAGCCGGCATGACAATGAAATTAACTAGTGGAATCATGGTGACGGCACTTACGGCGGCGCCAAACCCCAGACAGGCCATGCGCTGTTGACGCGCCTGGTCGCGGATATTTTTAAACAGGATACCGTTGTTACCAAAGGGGTAATCAAGATATTCCAGGCTTAACATCCAGGCCGAAAACAGAAACCAGAGAATTGGTGCCACGAGATTAATCCCCGGGATCAGAAATAAGAGTAACAGCGGTATCGATCTGATCAGGAAATAAAATAGTTTCCCAATTTCATTGCCCATACTGGCCGGAATTTCCTTCAACAGCATGATTGTCGAGGAACTGGTCTGCGTGAGCGATTCGCCGCGCAAATATTGTTCAATTTTCTCCGCGAGCAGCCCATTAAATGGTGCAGCGATAACATTGATCAGCAGCGCAAACAGGAAAAAGACCAGTAAAAAATAAGTCAAAGCAAATAAAGGCCACAATAAAAACTCGAGCCAATCGAGCCAGGTTGGCAGATAGCTGTTTAGAAAGTATTCAAACCATTGAATTCCCAGCCATAAGGCGATAGAGAAAATAGTGATGTTTATGACCAAGGGGATCACCACAAATCGTTTGATTCCGGATCGAGTAATCAAACGTAAACCGGTAAAAAAATAGCTCAATCCACGGAACATTTGGGCTTATTTTAGTAACTAACAGACTATACGCTTTGGGGTAAATGAACAGGATTTGCACTGTTCCAACCCGACATTCGATGCTCCACGGTGACCGTGGTGTAGATGCCGCCGCGCACGTTAAAATTTGCCGTAAGGCGCATAAAGCGAGGATGGGTTAATGTCGCTAAAGATTTTAAAATTTTATTTGTAATTGCTTCGTGAAAAGCACCTGTATCTCTGAACGACACAATGTATAATTTGAGCGACTTTAATTCGACACATAGTTTATCTGGAACATACTCGAGCAATAGTTCGGCAAAGTCCGGTTGCCCAGTTAGCGGACATAGACAGGTAAATTCTGGAATTGAAATACGAATGGTATAATCATGACCTGGTTCAGGATTATCAAACGTTTCTAATAAACTTACGGACTCTTTTGACATTGGATTCTCAACAACCTGTTCTAACCTGCGCTTATTTTACTGGATAATAGTGAATGCGTCTTTGTAAAGTAAAAATGGCCGGGTTCAAATCATTTGTTGATCCCACCACCCTCACGTTTCCAAGCGACATGGTCGGCATTGTCGGCCCCAATGGCTGTGGAAAATCCAATATAGTCGATGCCATTCGCTGGGTCATGGGCGCGAGCACGAAAAATATTCGTGGCGATACCCTGGAAGACGTAATCTTCAAGGGCTCGAGTGGCCGTCAGCCGGTCGGTCAGGCCAGTATTGAGCTGGTATTTGATAATACCGCCGGCAAAGCAGGCGGGAAGTATGCCTCCTACAACGAAATTTCAATTCGCCGACAGGTCGCTCGTGACGGGCAGTCAAAATATTACCTGAACGGGACTCATTGTCGCAGACGAGATATTGTCGATATATTCCTGGGCACCGGTCTGGGCCCTCGCAGTTACGCCATCATTGAACAGGGAATGATCTCCCGATTGATCGATGCCAAGCCGGAGGAAATGCGGGTGTACCTGGAAGAAGCGGCGGGCATTTCCAAATATAAGGAGCGCCGTCGTGAAACCGAAACCCGAATTCGCCACACCCGGGAAAATCTTGATCGTCTTAATGACCTGATCGATGAAGTTGCCAAACAGATCGCTAAATTAAAGCGTCAGGCCACCATTGCTGAAAAATATAAGACGCTTAAGTCAGAGGAGCGCCGCTCCAAGGCAGAAATGTTACTTTTGCGCTGGCAGTCAATAAAGGACGAGCTGGTGGAAGAGCAGCAGCGCGTTGAACGAAAAGAGACAAAACTAGAGGAAACGATTGCCAATTTGCGTTCGATTGAGGCGGAACTCGAGCATTTGCGTGTCGAGCACGGCAGTGCAACTGAAGACATGAATACAATTCAGGGTGAGTACTATCAGATTGGTGCTGATATATCTCGCCTTGAGCAATCCATTCAGCATGCTACGGAGACCCGGGAGCGTCAGCAGAATGAGTTGTCTGAAATTGAGGGAAATCTACGCAAAGTCGAAGAAGAGATTGATAGTCAGAAAGTGGCGCAGCAGCAATTTGATGAACAGATGCAAGAAATGCAGCGTGAGCTGGATTCAATGAGTGAGGAATTTTCCCGTGTAGGCCAGGAAGTCTCTAGTGCAGAACAGGCAGAATTATTGTGGCGAGAGACCTGGGATGATCTGATTGTAGAGATGAATGAGCCTGGTCATCAGTTAGAAGTGCATTCGCAGCGCATCCATTTTCTGGATCAGGAAATGCAACGTCTGGAGCAACGTCGACAGAAATTTGCCGCCGAACATGCACAACTGATTCAGGAAGAGGGTGATGCAGATCTGGCGCCAATCCAACGCCGTTTAGATACACGTTCGGAAGCGGTTGATAAGTGCCAAAATCTATTGGATGAAACCGTGGCGGAGATTGTGCAGTGTCGTGAGCATATCGATAATCTGGCCAGTCAGTTAGATGAGCGAAAATCGGAACGGCAGAGAATCTCAGCAGAGCTTTCTGCGTTGCAGGCACTTCAGAATGTTGTCCCGGGAGGAGAACAGCCTGAAGTCCAGGAGTGGGTTAAGAAGAATCATCTGCAAAGCGCTCCCCGGCTAGCCGATGAGATTGAAGTTGAAGCGGGTTGGGAAAAGGCAGTAGAAATTGTGCTGGAGGGATATCTGAATGCATTTTGCACCCATGATCTTGAGCGCTTGGCGACCGGTTTGGACGAACTGCATACAGGCCGTCTCGTGTTCTTTGATTCGAATGCTGCTGACGAACCTTCGATTTCAGCGCAAAGTCTTGCAGCTAAGGTAAAAACATCTTTGCCCATACTTTCCAAATTACAGAATGTATATGTAGCCGATAGCCTCACGCAGGCGATAAAGGCTCGCAGGCAGTTGCAGGAAAACGAATCGGTCATCACTGCGGATGGAATTTGGCTTGGTCGTTCCTGGCTTCGGTTCTCGAAAACCATGGATACTCAGGCCGGTGTTCTGAGTCGCAAGGCGTCCATCAGTGATCTTGAAGACTTGCTGAGTGAAGTGGATATCGCAATCGCTTCGTTGCGCAGTCAGCATCAGGAGCAAATCGAAAAGCAGGCAGAACTTGAGCGGCAACGCGAAGAAGCGCAACAGGCACACAATCTCGCTTTTCAGCAGCACGCGGAAATTAATTCTGAACTGGCGCGTCGACGTTCAGCCATAGAGCACTGGCAGCAACGTAATAATCAGTTGCATACTTTGATTGATGAGGCTGTCACGCAGCTTAGCGATTATCAGAGTCAGAAAGATCTGGCTGCGGAAAGTCGTGATGCTGCTCAGGTAAGACTGGACAAGTTACAATTACGCAAGGACGAACTGCATGGCCTTAAGGAAGAGTTAGTATTTGAGTATTCAGAGCGTAAGGAACAAGCTGGTATGTTGCAGGAGCGCCGACATGCCTTGCAGCTCGAAATAGAAGCATCTCGCACTCGTACTGCTACCGCACAGTCGGTCATTGAACGTCTGCACGCGCAAAAAGAAGAACAAAACAAACGTACAGCAACGTTAAGCAACGCAATTGCTGAAAGCGAGCAACCAATCAAGGAAATGTCAGCATCGTTGCAGCAGTCACTCGATAAGCGATTGCATGTAGAACAGAATTTGCAAAAATCCAGACAGGGTCTTGAGCAAGTAGAAAAAAATATTCGCAGCAGGGATGAGCAACGTGTGGCGGTCGATAATGAGATTGGTGAACAGCGTGATAAACTCAATCAGCAGCGCATGCGTTGGCAGGAATTAAATGTTCGTGCCCAAACAGTTAAAGAGCAGCTTGATCAGTATAACTGGTCAGTCAAAGATCTGGTTGCAGGGCTGTCAGAAAACGCATCTCTGCAGCGATGGGAAGAGATTGTAAAAGAGCTGGAGCAGAAGATCAGTCGTTTGGGGTCCATTAACCTCGCAGCGATTGATGAATTTAAAGAGCAAAGTGAGCGCAAAGAATATCTTGATTCGCAGCATTCCGATCTGACAAAGGCGCTAAATACACTTGAATCCGCAATTCGCAAGATTGATAAAGAGACCAAGGAGCGATTTAAGGATACCTTTGACAGGGTTAACAACCATGTTCAGCGGATGTATCCACGGTTGTTCCCGGGCGGGAAGGCCTATCTCGAAATGTCCGGTGATGATTTACTAACTGCTGGTGTGACTATCATGGCGCGTCCTCCAGGCAAGCGAGTATCTTCAATTCAGTTATTGTCCGGCGGAGAAAAAGCATTAACCGCAGCTGCGTTGGTGCTGGCAATTTTTGAATTAAATCCTGCCCCATTTTGTCTGCTTGATGAGGTCGACGCTCCCCTGGATGATGCCAATGTCGGTCGTTTCTGTGACCTGATTAAAGACATGAGCGAACGAGTCCAGTTTGTGTTTATCACTCATAACAAAACCACGATGGAATACGCAGATCATTTGCTGGGTGTGACGATGAATGAGCCTGGTGTGTCGCGACTTGTTTCTGTCGATATCGGGGAAGCCGCTGAGCTGGCGAGCGTCAGTTAATGGTAGGTGATTGTCCTGCCAATGTAACGCGGGGGTAGTTGATTATGTCGGCTCTCGAACTACGAATAACCTTACTAGTTGCCGCTGTTATTATCATCGCGGTGATGTATGTCTGGTATCGCGCCAATTCCAAAGACGAATTCAACAATGATATAGAAGTTGATGACGGTGATTTGGATCATGCCTTAAAAAATATTCCAAAGTTTGTGCAGCAGGACGATGGTGAATTGTTGCCGGAAGATCTGCGCTCGGAGTTTCAGGATGTCAGTCAGGAACTGAGGCAGGAAACCATTGCACGTCGCTTGCAGGATAGTGTTCCTGGACGCGAAAGTTCAGTTGTCAGTAAGACCGATGAAGATGAAATGCTGATTGTTTTTCATGTGGTGGCCCAGGAGCCTGAGAAATTTACCGGCGTAATGATTGCGCACATGATGGCGGAGCTGGATCTTGAGTATGGAGAAATGAATATCTATCACTACAATGTTGAACGATTTAACCAAAAACATAGTATGTATTGTGTGGCAAATATGGTTAAACCGGGAACATTTGAGCTGGATGATCTGGATAATTTTTCCACGCGAGGTATTACCATGATCATGCAGCTGCCAGGTCCGGAAGACGGACTAAAGTCTTTTAATATTATGGTGGATCATGCGCAGCGTCTTGCTGCATTTCTGAATGGAAACTTGCTCGATGACAATCGAAATCCGTTAACCAAGCAAACGATCTCTCTCTATAAAGAACGGGTGCAACTATTTAGTCTGCGTGCTAACAGAAAAGTAGCGGCCGGCTAATACCCCTGAAAAGTTTTTGGTGTGATGTAGGATGATGTAATTTACATTGCATTTGAATTAACCATATCTTTTTTAATTCAAAGAAATTCTTTCAAGTGGATTCATCAGAGACCAAGCGTGCTGAACAACTGCGCGTAAAAATTCGCAAGTACGATTACGAGTACTATGTCCTTGATGATCCTACTATGCCGGATGCTGAATACGATCGCTTAATGCGGGAATTGCTAGATCTTGAGACGCAATTTCCCGAACTGGTGCGAGAAGATTCGCCAACCCAGCGTGTGTCCGGTTCGCCAGTGGAGGCATTTGCAGAGGTTAAGCATGAAGTCCCTATGCTTTCTCTAGGTAATGCATTTAGTAAAGAAGAACTGGAATCTTTTAACGCTCGGGTTTGTGACCGTCTGAATGTAGGGGAGGAGATCTTCTATAATGCCGAGCCAAAACTGGATGGTCTCGCAGTTAGCTTATTATATGAGAACGGACAGTTAGTAAGAGGATCCACCCGGGGGGATGGATACAGTGGTGAAGATATCACGGATAACGTAAGAACCATTCGTACTGTACCACTGCGCTTGCAAGGTAAAAACATACCAGATCGACTGGAAGTTCGCGGGGAAGTATTTATGTCGAAAAATGGATTCGATCAAATAAATAAAATTGCTCGACAGAACAAGACCAAGGAATTCGTTAATCCACGCAATGCTGCTGCGGGAAGTTTGCGTCAGCTGGACCCTAGAATTACCGCGAAACGTTCGCTGGAAATATATTGTTATGGAGTAGGGGCTCACGAAGGCGAAAAGCTGCCAAAAGAGCAATACTTAATTTTGCAGGAGCTAAGAAAATGGGGGTTGCGGGTGTGTCCTCTTGTAAGAGTGGTTAAAGGTGTAAGTGGTTGTTGGAACTTCTATGAAAAAATGCTACAGCTTCGTGAACGACTCGATTATGAAATTGACGGCGTGGTCTATAAAGTTAACGCAATTGATTGGCAGCAGGAGCTGGGATTTGTTTCGCGTGCGCCACGCTGGGCAGTAGCGCATAAATTTCCTGCTCAGGAAGAAATAACGCGAGTGCGTGGAATAGAATTTCAGGTAGGGCGTACAGGTGCTATTACGCCAGTGGCTAAATTGGAACCTGTATTCGTGGGCGGTGTAACGGTTAGCAACGCGACCTTGCATAATATGGATGAAATTGAGCGCAAGGATGTACGAGTGGGGGATACGGTAATTGTACGTCGTGCAGGAGATGTCATTCCCGAAGTGGTAAAGGTAGTTCTGGAGCGTCGCGAAAAGGGAGCGCGTAAAACCAGGCTGCCGGCAAAATGTCCGGATTGTGGTAGTGAAATTATGCGCATAGAGGGGGAAGCGGTTGCGCGTTGTGTGGCGGGCTTTAATTGTCCAGCGCAACGTAAGCGTGCACTCAAACATTATGCCTCTCGCAATGCTATGGATATCGAAGGTCTGGGAGAAAAAATTATCGACCAGTTAATCGACAGACAGCTGGTTAAGAATTTACGTGATCTTTATTATCTGGATCTGAAAACGATTTCCGGCCTGGAGCGAATGGGTGAAAAGTCAGCAAAAAATCTGTTGACTGCGATCGAAGAAAGCAAAGAAACTCAGTTTCATCGGTTTATTTATGCCTTGGGAATACGTGAGGTAGGGGAAGCAACCGCCATGGCTTTGGCGGATCATTTTGATTATGAACTGGATGCGATGATGGGTGCGAGTGAAGACGAACTTCAACTGGTGCCGGATGTTGGTCCTGTTGTCGCAAAACATATTGCACAATTTTTCACCGAGTCAAACAATAGACGCTTGGTTAAAAGTTTGCTCGCCGCCGGTATTCACTGGACAGAGTCTGGTTCAGGTGATAATACTCGTAACAGGAAGCTTGATGGTAATGTGTACGTGCTTACAGGAACACTTTCGAATATGTCGCGAGATCAGGCTGCGGGTAAACTACGCGCCCTGGGTGCAAAAGTGACCTCGAGCGTATCAAAAAATACATCCGCATTGATCGCGGGTCAAAAAGCAGGTTCAAAACTGCAAAAGGCGGAAAAATTGGGAATTGCTATTCTTTCCGAAAATGATTTGATGAAACTGATCAAAGATGCGTAGCTTATGTCTTCTATAGAGCGCAGAGCATATTTACGCTACAAAATCAGGGTCTCTGTTTTTATTCAGTCCAGTGATGGTGTTCAGTATGAAACCGTTACTCGTGACATTTCGCTGGGTGGTATGCAAGTCGAATGTGACGCAAGTATGCTAAAAAACTTGCTGCCAAAAGAACTGGAAACCGCGCCTAGTGACCAGGTTCGTTTGCAGGTCGAACTAAATTTTTCCGACTCTTCAGAATCTATTCCGCTTAATGCTCAGGTGCAAGGTGTGCTACGTATGGCGGAAAGTGAATACTCAATTAGATTTTCTTTTATTGACGTTGATCAAATGCAGCTAGACCAGTTGCAGCGATTGCTTAACTAATAGATTCTCAGACCGCTGAGACTGTAGATAAAAAAGCTGCAAAAATCGTATGGCGAATATCCATTCTACCGCGGTCATCTCTGATAATGTTCATGTTGCAGAAGATGTAAGCATTGGTCCCTATGTGGTTATCGAAGATGATGTGCATATCGGTGCGGGTTCCGTTATCGGGTCTCATAGTGTCATTCATTCCTATGTCGAAATTGGCAAGAATAATCATATTCATGAGCACGTTGTATTGGGTGGTGTGCCACAAGATATCTCCTTTCATGGAAAAGAGACGTGGCTTAAAATTGGTGACGAAAATACTATTCGTGAATATTGTTCGATTCATCGCTCCACAAGTACTGACCATGCAACCCGTATGGGTGCGGGTTGTTACATGATGTGTAATTCTCATCTGGGCCATGATTGTCAGGTAGGAAGCGACGTAATTATTACTGCGTATGCGGGCATTAGCGGCCATGTCGAAATTGGCGATAAAGCCGTGATCGGCGGGAATGTGGGAATTCACCAGTTTTGCCGGATTGGGCCGCTGGCTATGGTCGGGGCCTATACGCCGGTAGGTAAAGATGTGCTTCCATTTAGTATGCTGGGTCGCGACCCTGTTGCGCATTACAAGCTTAACGTTGTTGGATTGCGTCGCGCCGGCGTCAAAGGGAAACGTTATCGTGCGCTGGAACAGGGTATGCAGTTGGTGCGTGCGGGTAAGATTGAACAGCTACAAAGCGATACTGAGGAGTTAAACATATTAAAGCAATGGTTGGCGGCACCGTCTAAACGTGGAATCTATAAATTTGCACGCTAGCTATTATGCAGTTAACTACTGCTGATGATGCATGTTATATCTGATTAGATATTACTTTCGAATGGTGCTTCTGGGAGCAAAACCTCAAGAATGCCCGCCTTCACAGGCCTTGCAACTGGTTTTACTCATCGCGTACTGCGCAGTATCCGTTGCTACTGCAATGGTTTTGTATGATGCATGGGATAGTATTGCGCATACCACTTTGGAGCTGGCGTTCTTGTATGTGTTTACTCAGTTATTGTTGATCAACTACAAGGAACGCATTCACCAGACGTTCAATGCTTTCCTGGGAGCTGGCACATTAATTGGAGTGGTTAACGCAGTGCTTTCTCATTTGCTGATAGATCAGAGTAATGAAGAGTCTATTACGGTTGCTGAACTCGGGATATTTTCTGTAGTGTATTTCTGGTTAATCGTCGTGTACGGATATATTGTTCGACATGCAATTGAAGTGAAACTATCGACGGGAATCGGAATTGTATTGGCATATGCCGTAGTAAGTATAATTTTGCGCCAGTATATTTCTGTTATTTTGGGAATCTAGTATGCATATTCATATTCTTGGAGTCTGCGGAACATTTATGGGAGGTGTTGCGCTTCTAGCCAAGCAAATGGGATATCGAGTAACAGGCTCTGATGAAAATGTATATCCGCCAATGAGCACACAGCTGGAAGAAGCCGGAATTGATCTGATTGAAGGGTACGATGCAGCGCAACTGGATAATCCACCTGACAAGGTGGTGATCGGCAATGTGATGACGCGCGGCCAGCCCGTTATCGAGCGCTTGCTGGAAGAGCGCTGGCCATTGATATCAGGACCGCAGTGGCTGAGCGAATATCTGTTGCGAAAAAGATGGGTACTTGCGGTGTCCGGGACGCACGGGAAAACAACTACAGCAAGTATGCTGGCGTGGATACTTGAGTATGCCGGACTAGATCCTGGATTTCTAATCGGAGGGGTGCCAAGTAATTTTGATATATCTGCACGCGCCGGAAGCAAGCCTTTTTTCGTAATTGAAGCCGATGAGTACGATACAGCATTCTTTGATAAACGTTCCAAGTTTATTCATTACCAGCCACAAACACTGATTATTAACAACATCGAGTTTGATCACGCGGATATTTTCCGGGATTTATCTGATATTCAAAAGCAATTTCATCATCTGATAAAAATATTGCCCGCGCGAGGCAAGCTGATTGCTAATGAAGAGGATCCCAATGTTCGTGATGTGTTGGAAATGGGGTTTTGGTCTGAGCGGGAGTCATTTGGTGTTGGGACAAATTCAGATTGGGTAATCAATACTTTAAAAAAAGGCAAATCAACTTTCAATTTTTCAATTCACAATGAAAAGTCGCATGAGTGTATTTTAAACCAGCTTGGTGACCACAACGCAATGAATGCAATGGCTGCTATTGCTGCTGCACGCCATGCCGGCGTGTCTTTAGAGGTTTCTATTAAGGCTCTGGCAAAGTTCTCTGGTGTAAAACGACGATTGGAAAATAAAGGTACCTACGATGATGTAACGATATATGATGATTTTGCGCATCACCCCACAGAAATTCGCTGTACGCTGGAAGCATTTTATCAAAAATATAGTGATCAGCGCATGATCGTAGTCTTTGAGCCTCGTTCGAATACCATGCAGATGGGGATACATAAAAATACGTTAAAACAGGCTTTGTCTACTGCTACGGAATTGTTTATTTATGATGGTGGCGCCCTGAACTGGTCCATCGAGCAGGCATTGGCAGGGGTTCCTTGCAGTGTCCTCGGAGATATCGACCAGCTTGTCGATTCGCTGCTTGAGACGGTTCGAGCAAAAGATAATGTTGTGATTTTAAGTAACGGTGGATTTGGTGGGCTTTGTGAAAAACTGATTTCTGCCCTGCAGCATCGATCGAAACGGTAGATACAATCACAATAGGGTACTGCATTGACAGAGCGGCGGCGTAGAAGTCTAAGTTCCGATAGAAAAATTGGTAAATACGAGTTGCGTGAATCAATTCGAACGCAACCGGACCGAGCATTGTTTAGTGCCTATGATCCATTCCTGGATCGTGTTGTAGCAATTAAAATTGTTCAATTGTTTTCGCCTGGCTCCGACCAGGAGGAAAACTCAGCTGATACCTTTTTCTCCGAGGCGCGCGCAATTGCGTCTTTGCAGCATCAGAATATTGTGTCTGTTTATGATGCGGGTATGGGAGATTACGAAGGTTATATGGTCATGGAGTTTATTCATGGGGAAAGTTTATTGCAAAGGCTTAATAAACAACCCAGATTGCCTGTTGATGAAGTACTGCATATTGGGATCCAAATTTGTCAGGCATTGCATTATGCGCATGCGAAGAATGTCGTGCATCGTGACATCAAACCAAGCAATATTATGCTTGCAGATGATGGTCAGGTGAAGCTGGTTGATTTTGGAATTTCATTTGTGCGATCAGAAAAAGATGCAAACGTGCCGGGTTTGGTGGGTACGCCTTGTTACATGGCCCCCGAGCTTGTGCATGCGAGTAGCCCAACCGAACGTAGTGATCTCTTTTCTTTAGGGGTTGTATTATACGAGATGATTTCGGGGAGATTGCCATTTTCAGGAAAAGATGCACACGGCGTATTGTACAAGATCATCAATAATGAACCGTTGATGTTGGAAAAAGATATTCCAATTCCGGTGTCTGAATGTATATATAGGCTGTTGGCTAAAAATCCGCAACGGAGGTTTAACTCTGCGCAACAGTTGGAAAATACATTACGGTCCCTGGTGGGAATATCCTCTCCACAGATACTCGCGGAATTCAACGACGTTGTGGTAGATGCTGATCTGATGAAGGTTTTCAATCATTGTACCCCGGAAATTCTTATTGAACTGGAAAAATGCATATTTATTAGTAGCTATTCGTCCGGTGATGTTATTCATGTGGCAGATGAGATTACAGAAGATGAATATTTTTATCCTATGGGAGGGAGGATCGTCGCTCGCGTTGGAGAAAAAGAACTTATTACTAATGCTGGTCAATGGTTGGTACGGTCAAGTCTGGAGCCAGGTGCAGGGGAGTATAGTTGCGAGGCGTTGGATAATTCGCGCATTCTGCATGTATCAGGGGAAAAGCTGCAAACAATTTCTCCGTCTGCACAGGCATACTTTTATCGCAACCTTGCCAGCCATTTTATTCTTCGGCAGTAGTAATGGAATGTAGCACTGGCAACGCTGTTGGTGCTTTGGTATAACCTTTATTTATTCTCAACCTTCACTGCATATGGAGCTTCCTTTATTTCCTCTTAACACCGTTCTGTTCCCGGATGGGATATTACCGTTACGTATATTTGAGCGGCGTTACCTGGATATGGTGAAAGATTGCGCGCGCGAACAGGGAGAATTTGTTATCTGTTTAATAAAGAACGGCCAGGAAGCGGGTAAGGTGGCTGAACTTTGTCAGGTTGGAACTGCCTGTCAAATCATTGATTGGGAAACGATGTCTGACGGATTGTTGGGAATCACTGTGCAGGGTAGATTTCGAGTAGAAATTTCTGAAACAAGAATTTTGCCGAATCAGTTGTTACTCGGTACGGTGAAACAATTGGATGAGGATCTGGATCAACCCTTGCCGGTCCAGTTCAATGAGTGGGCTCACCTGATATCACTAATTATTAAAAGGATGGGTAAACCGTTCAGTGATCAGGAGGAGAGATTGAGTAGCGCCAGTTGGGTGGGAGCACGATTGACCGAATATTTGCCGTTTGAGTTACAGGCAAAGCAGCGTATTCTTGAAATCGATCATCCTCTGGTTCGGCTTGAGCAATTGAAAGATTCCCTGGATAGCATTGAATCTTATTACTCAAAAGGAAATTTGCATAATTAGTGACACATTTATGCGCCGATAGGTGGATAGGTTAAATTTTAACATTAGGAGATAACATGGCTACACTGGAACTGAATTCAGATAATTTCAATAATACGATCCAGGATAATGATATCGTCATTATCGACTTCTGGGCGGAATGGTGTGGACCTTGCAAATCATTTGCTCCTACGTTTGAAACGGCTTCTGAAAGTCATCAGGATGTAGTATTTGCAAAAGTCGATACAGAGTCGCAGACAGAATTGGCACAAGCCTGTCAGATCCGTTCTATCCCAACACTAATGATATTCAGGGAACAGGTTTTATTATTTAATCAGGCGGGTGCCCTGGCGCCTGCACAGCTAGAGGATGTGATCGATAAAGTGAAAGATTTGGATATGGATGAAGTGCGTGCGTCGCTGCAGGAAGAGCAACAGGGTAAAGAAGAAGGCTAGGATTCTGTTGTGCACTGTGCAATCGTTGCATCATTATTGAGAAGTGTCGGGAAATTGAATTATTAGCGCTATGGAATCAGCACCAGAAAAATATACCTTTAGACATATTGTCGAGTTGGCGTTAAAGCACCGTAAGGAATTAACGGCCGCAAACATGATCGCACTACTTGCGGTGGTGGCCAGTGTACCTATCCCCTTGTTGATTCCGTTATTGGTCGATGAGGTTTTGCTCGAT
>CAJIBE010000038.1_pt1 | contig 40484 bp, 30 predicted proteins | sample 9199301 | NCBI WGS metagenome assembly CAJIBE01 (sample SAMEA7708291, study PRJEB35096) | sediment metagenome | biome: marine neritic benthic zone biome [ENVO:01000025]; feature: sediment [ENVO:00002007]; material: shallow marine sediment [ENVO:03000034] sea grass bed [ENVO_01000059] ... | reverse complement strand
TCAACAACAGCAATAAAATCACATAAATAAGTAGTCAACAGAGGAGTAAAACATGAGTGATGCTAGTTTGTATGTACGCCTTGGCGGGGCTGAAGGGATTGCAAAAATTGTAGATGACATATGGATTAATCACACAACGAATCCAAAAATTAAACAGCGATATTCAAAAAGCGACCCAGAGAACGTAAAACGACTGGTACGTGAATTTTTTGGTGCTGGCATAGGTGGTCCCGAGACCTATACCGGCCAGGATATGCTTACGGCGCATACCGGTATGAATATCAATGATGAAGAATTCGTTGCCGTGTGTGACGATGTATTAAACGCTTTAACCAAAAATAACGTAGGCCAAGCAGAAAAAGACGAAGTCTTGTGTATTTTGTATTCAATGAAAGGCGATATCGTACACGTTTAAAGGCGATATCGTACACGTTTAGTAGTTCATCGATAGTGACTAAGAGGAGTAAATAAAATGAAAGTAAGCTGGGATGAAAATACCTGTATTCACGCTGGCAAGTGTGTCGAAGGGTCACCTAATGTATTTAAAATAGTGGATGGAAATTTTGTGATAGACCAAACAGGCGCACCTGAAGAAGAAATTCGTGCGACCGTGGCACAATGTCCTTCCGGGGCACTCAAAATAGAAGACTAACGTTTTAACAGAGACTTAATCAATACCTCGCTGATACGGAGAAACATACCAAGTTTATTCTTTGTTACCAACAAGCTAATGAGGTAATTGAGTTAGGGGGAAAATATGATCGGAGACCAACTTAAAACAAAAATGATTCTGCGCGGGCTACCCAATTGCCCAAACACTGGAAAGTGCTTGCAGACGGCTGCAGAAAAGGGAGTAGATGTCGATTGTGAGGTCATTAGTGATGTAGACAGCAGCGATTTTCGAGCGATCTCCCCATATGGTATAGAGCCAGTATTACATGATATTGATTTTGTCGTGTATGGAACTGGTGCCGTGATGTCCTATCTTGACGACAAGGGCTTTGGCCCTTCACTGGTTCCACGAAATGGAGTTAGTCGAGCAATTATGTACCAGTGGGCCATTATTGCCACTGAGTGTGTTGCTCCAAATCTGGGAAGCTCGATCAATAAAGATGCCCTGGCACCATTGTTTGATGGGCTGGAAAAGCAGGTTTTAAATCCACCAAAACGCGGTGATTTCATTTGCGGTGATTTTTCTCTGGCAGATATTCACTGGTCTGCATGCTGCAATCTGATCGAAATCGGCGGTGCCGGTGACTTGATTAGCTCTCGTTCCGGTGTTGCCAAATGGTATGACAAAGTTAAGTCTCACCCAAGCACCAGTAAGGAAAAAATTATTCCGTTTACTGTATTACCCACTGCTGCTGATATTAGTGCAGGTACTTTGCGAGGAATTTCGATAAACGTTTAACAGATCTATTTTTTTTAATTAAAGCGTCCCGAGTGATTTCGGGACGCTTTTTTGCGTTTATTGCAGGTACAACAAACGAGCGATTAAATGTTTGGATTATTTGGAGATAAGAAGAAAGATTTTCAAGCCAGTATTAATAACGGCACGGCAACCATTACGGTCAAGGCAGGTGAAAATCTACTTAAAGCGGGCCTGGAAGCTGGGTTGGGCTGGCCACACGACTGCAGAGTTGGAAGCTGCGGCACGTGTAAATGTATAGTTAAAAAAGGCAAGATAAAGGCCCTAACCGACTTTACCTACGTATTGGATGGGGAGCAATTGAAGGCGGGTACTGTATTGGCATGTCAGTCTGTATTGCGTAGCGATATCGAAGTGGAAGTAGAGTTGGGGGATGCTCCTGCGGCGGAAATGGTCAATCTGGCAGGGACAATTTCCAGCATTAAAGATCTCACTCACGATATAAAAGAACTTACTTTAAAATTTGATAGTAACTTTAATCGGGAGATGATGGCCGGGCAGTATGCCGAGATTTCGGTTGACGGAATTTCTTCGCCCAGATCTTATTCATTCGCTAAGGCACCCCGAAATGAAGAGGATGGTGAATTCAGTTTTTATATTCGACGTGTACCTGGCGGTGAATTTACTGAGTGGTTGTTTGCTGAAAACAGGACAGGAACAGCCATTACTTTAAGTGCTCCATACGGTCAATTTTACCATCGGCCGGAATCATCACATATGGTGTGCATTGCAGGTGGTAGTGGTATGAGTGCGATTAAAGCAATATTAGAGGATTGTGTGCTGGATCAAGTCGAGCGCAACTGTATTTATCTTTTTGGCGCAAAAACTCAACAAGATCTTTATTGTGCTGATGATATGGAACGTATCAGACAACAGTGGCATAAAGACTTTAGTTTCGAATACGTGCCCGTCTTGTCTGAGGAGCCTGAAGGCTCTGGATGGTCTGGTCCTACCGGATTTGTTACCACACATTTTCAACAGAAATATGTGGATTCCGGAGCATTAAATTTAAAAAATGCGCAGGGTTATTTGTGTGGTCCACCACCGATGATAGATGCAGGTATTGAATCATTAAAATCTGCCGGAATTAACGAAGAAAGTATATACTTTGATAAATTCTTGGACGCTAGTTCAATTCCAGGCGGTCGGTAACGCTGATTTGGCGAAAAGTTATATAGGAGAATAGTATGTTAACAATGAAGGCATTAGGAATAATGGCACTTTGGAGCATCGCCATGGTATCCATTATCAATTTTATCGGTTTCCCTTCTCATCACAATGAACCTTTGTGGGCGCTTGGTGGTGCCATTATGCTGATCATTACCTTGGTGGGTAATGTGTGGATATTTATTGGCGTGGCTAAAGAAGAGCCTTGGGACTGGGTGAAACAATCAGATGAAGATTCCTGAGTTAAGCTTTTGAATCTGAAAAAAAGCCGGCTTAGCCGGCTTTTTTTATGTCCCTGCGCACTAGTAGGTGCTGCAATATTAGACGTTGAACGGTATCGAGGGTACGACTGGGATTTTTTCTGGCTGCCATTGCCTAAATGCCCAATCCCAGGTTGCCCATACAGGGCGCCAGAGTAGGCTGCGAGGGGGTTGCTGGCCGAGGTCCTTCAGGCACTTGTAGAGCATAGATCGAGCATGACGTTTAGATAGTGCGGGGGCATGGGTTTGTTTGCTTAACTTCTCACCCTCGTCATTAGTAATAATGGGAATATGCATAAAATCTGGCACATGTAATTTCAGTAAATTTGCAAGGTGAATCTGGCGATAGGTGGTGCCCAGTAAGTCAGCACCGCGGACAATCTCAGTGTAATTTTCATAAGCATCATCAATACTTGCGGCCAGAATATAGTTCGGCAGGTCGTCACTGCGATAAATAGCATAATCGCCACTATATCGATCTAGCTGAATGTACTGTGCTCCGAATACACGGTCGTTAAAAAATAGCGTATTTTGATCGGTCTTCAAGCGGATAGTACGGCCGAAGCAAAATGGTAAGTGTTTATTTCTGCAAGTACCCGGATAAATCAATCCCAGCTCTCCCTGCTTTGAAGTTTTGATAAGCGTCTTACGGCTACATTCACATGCATAGGCGTGTCTAGTATCGAGCAAACGCAATGCAACATGTCGATGAAATGCCATGTGCTGGCTTTGATATATGGGTTTGCGGTCAGCTCTGAACCCATAATCCTGCAAGGTTTGCAGTATAGATGATATCGCACCTTTTTGTTGTCTCGGTGGATCTATGTTTTCGATACGAATATACCATTGGCCAGCATGAACACGGGCCTGTAAGTAGCTGGCAACGGCAGTAATTAACGACCCGTAATGGAGTGGTCCGGTTGGTGACGGCGCAAACCTGCCGCGATATGTGAAAGGCTGGGGTGATGAATAAATAAAAGAATTACCTGGCGATAAATAAATGGAAAAATTTATGAGTAAATCTGTTTCTCTTTAATTTCCTGTAATGTCTTGCAATCAATACATAATGTTGCGGTAGGGCGTGCTTCCAGTCGACGAATACCAATTTCGATACCGCATGACTCACAATACCCGTAATCACCTAAATCGACAGCAATAAGTGATTCGTCAATTTTTTTAATCAGCTTTCTTTCACGATCGCGCGTTCGTAATTCCAGACTAAACTCTTCTTCTTGCGTTGCGCGGTCAGCAGGGTCTGCATAATTTGCAGCGTCAGATTTCATGTGGTCAACGGTCCGATCAACCTCTTCCATCAGTTGCTTTTTCCATTCGATTAGGATTTTACGAAAATGAGTGTATTGATTATCACTCATATAGATTTCGTTGCGAGATGGTTGGTATGGATCAATTCCTTCTACCGGAAGCGTAGTCCCTACCAAAGGCTCGTCCGGAATAACGCGACTCTTGGCAGGTTTGATTATCTTTTTCTTTGGTGTGGGTTTTCTCTTTACTGGCGCAGCCTTCTTTTTTGCTGCGGCTTTAGGGGCCGCTGTTTTCTTTGGTGCAGCTGTTTTCTTTGGCGCGGCTTTTTTCTTTGGCGCGGCTTTTTTCTTTGGCGCGGCTTTTTTCTTTGGCACGGCTTTTTTCTTTGGCACGGCTTTTTTCTTTACAGGCACAGCCTTCTTTTTTGCTGCGGCTTTAGGGGCCGCTTTTTTCTTCGCCGCGGCTTTTTTTACAGTTTTGCTGCGAGCGGCAGGTGCCTTTTTTGTGCTTTTCGCTTTTGCCTTCTTAACCGCTTTTTTGACTGCCATGTTTGAGCTTCCGTTAAATGAAGCCCGCTTTATTATCAGATAAAAAGAGGTGATGCAAGTAAATATTAATTTGTGTCCAAGTGCGGGAGGTCGATTTTAACCAAATCGGTTTCCGAACTGATTGATTCTACTCGGCTGATAATATAGCCTTTGGCCAGATAGGTTATTAATTGATCTCCGGTATTTGTTTGGTCGGATCGATGGATTATATTTTTAGTGTCGCCTTTTTTCTTGACTGTTATGGAGTAACCGCGCTCCAGTGTGCCCAACGGGCTAATTGCATTCATCGTGGCTGCGAGTAATTGTAGCTTGTGTTGCTTCATTCCAAGGTTTTGATGAAATGCAGACCTTAACCTTCCGAGTTGATAAATAACCTCTGCGCGCGCTTGATTGGTTAAGTGAATAGGAGAATTTCCGTTTAGCCGTGCTGAAACCAATTTGGCTCTATTTTCGTGCGTGGAAAGATTGGTCGTTAACGCTAGCTGTAATCGGCTAATTAATTGAGATAATGATTTTCGTTGTGCTAGGATTTTTTCGGCCGGGTGAATTCTTTGCAGTCGCTGGACTTGCCAATCCAGCTGCTGACTTTTATCTTCAATGTGACTGCCTGCCAGCCTGGTCAAGGTTCGCCGAAAGACGGATAGATTTGATTGGAGTATTTCTATGTCCGGCGTAGTAAGTTCAGCTGCTATTGATGGTGTAGCAGCACGCAAATCAGCGACAAAATCAGCAATCGTAAAATCAATTTCATGGCCGATTCCTGTGACAACAGGAATTCGGGATGCGGCGATGGTGCGAGCAAGCTGCTCATCATTAAAAGCCCACAAATCTTCTATTGATCCACCGCCACGAATCAGCACGATGATGTCTGCGTGACCAATGCGATTGACTGCTTGAATTGCAGAGTTGATCTGAGAAGCCGCCTGTTTCCCTTGAACGGGAACCGAAAATAGCGACTTGCTGATGATGGGGAAGCGTCTTTGTACAACTTTGAGGTAGTCCTTGATCGCAGCCCCCGAGGGAGACGTTACAATTGCGACCTCCTGTGGGAATGAAGGAATCGTGAGCTTATTTGCTTCGTCAAACAGCCCTTCGGAATGAAGTTTTTTCTTTAGGGCTTCAAATTGCCTCTGCAACGCACCGAAACCCGCTTCTTCTATCTCGTCAGCGATGAGTTGAACGTCCCCTCTGGGTTCATACAGGCTGGCTCGTGCACGAACGATAATCTGGACACCATTGCTAATTTCGAATGAAACTTTCTGGACGCTCGAACGAAACATGACGCAGCGAATTTGTGCGGATGAATCTTTTAGGGAGAAATAGATGTGGCCGGAAGCGGGGCGCGCAAGATTGGAAATTTCTCCCTCTATCCACACGAGTGGGAGGTTATCCCCAATGATTTGCTTCAGCTGGTGATTAATCTCCGATACTGAGTAGATTTCACGCGCATCGTTTTGTTCGCTATACCTATTTTGATTCATTTAATAATCTAACAGTTGTAACTTGGAGTTTACCCTGTCGCAGCCAATCTCTATAATGATCCGCCATCTCGTAAACTGGACTTCGAAATGCGCATAATTCAGGAAGCACTAACATTTGATGATGTACTCTTAGTGCCTGCCCATTCCAGTGTCATGCCTCGCGATACAGATATTACCACTCAACTTACACGAGAGATTCGACTGAATATTCCCTTGCTTTCCGCTGCCATGGATACTGTAACAGATGGACGATTAGCCATCGCAATGGCTCAGGAAGGCGGAATAGGGATTATTCATAAGAATATGCCGCCGGAGCTTCAGGCCGGTGAAGTTCGCAAGGTCAAGAAATATGAAAGCGGCGTAATAAAGGATCCAATTACCGTAGGTCCCGATATTAGTATTCAGGAAGTACTCGACATTACCCGCTCAAATAACATATCCGGTGTCCCGGTTGTGGATGATGAGCAACTTCTGGGTATCGTGACGAGTAGGGATCTGAGGTTTGAAACACGTCTGGATGCCCCTGTGTCTACCATAATGACGCCTAAAAATCGTCTGGTGACTGTGAAGGAAGGAGCGGCTCTGGACGAAGTACAGGCGCTGCTTCATAAGCATCGAATCGAAAAAGTTCTGATGGTAAATGATGATTTTCAGCTGCGTGGAATGATTACGGTGAAAGATATTCAAAAATCGTTTGAGCATCCAAATGCCTGTAAAAGTGAGCATGGTCAGCTAAGAGTCGGCGCTGCTGTCGGTGTGGGAGCAGAAACACCAGAGCGAGTGGATGCGCTGGTACAGGAAGAAGTTGATGTAATAGTTGTAGATACTGCGCATGGGCATTCCCAGTCAGTACTGGATACGATCAAGTGGGTGAAAAAAACCTACCCGGATGTACAGGTGATAGGGGGAAATATTGCCACTGAAGCGGCCGCTTTGGCATTGATCGGGCACGGTGCTGACGCCGTAAAGGTTGGCATTGGCCCCGGTTCCATATGCACCACCAGAATTGTTGCCGGTGTAGGGATTCCACAAATTACAGCGGTGGAGAATGTGGTGAATGCGGCACGCAAACATAATGTTCCAGTCATTGCAGACGGCGGTATTCGATATTCCGGAGATATTGCCAAGGCACTTGCTGCGGGCTCCAATGTAGTGATGGTTGGCAGTCTGTTTGCCGGTACAAAAGAATCACCAGGAGAGGTTGAGTTGTACCAGGGCCGCTCGTACAAAACCTACCGTGGAATGGGTTCCATTAGTGCAATGCAGCAAGGGTCGAGCGATCGTTATTTTCAGGACGCTGAAAAAGACGCAAAAAAACTGGTCCCGGAAGGAATTGAAGGCAGGGTTCCATACAAAGGTTCCATTGTTGCGATTCTGGAACAGTTGCTGGGAGGATTACGTTCAAGCATGGGCTATGTTGGATGTGCGTCCATAGAAGAAATGCATCAAAAAACAGAATTTGTAAAAATTTCTGCAGCGGGCATGCGTGAAAGCCATGTTCACGATGTTGCAATTACTAAGGAAGCCCCTAATTACCACGTTGAATAGTCTTTTAAAAAAGGATGCAGATCTCTTTTAGAAGAGGCTGTACACTTAATTTTAATCCAGTCATTTAAATGAACAAATCCTCAAGCGCGGATATTCATTCGCATAGAGTTCTAATCCTTGATTACGGGTCTCAGTATACGCAATTGATTGCACGACGCGTGCGTGAAATTGGTGTGTATTGCGAAATTTTTTCATGGGACTCGCCGAATGCTGAGGATTTCGCATTACATTCAAATGGAATTATTTTGTCAGGCGGACCGGAATCAACCACGTTAGAAGATACCCCTGGCATTCCTGATTATGTTGTTAATTGCGATCGACCAGTATTGGGTATTTGCTACGGCATGCAGGCGCTGGCAAAAAAACTTGGTGGTAGCGTTAGTGAATCACAGCAGAGAGAGTTTGGATTTGCTCAGGTCACTATACGTAGCGACAATCAATTGTTTGCGAATCACTATGATCAGAAAAATGAACATGGCGAAAGTTGTCTTGATGTATGGATGTCTCATGGTGACAAAGTCACACAGTTGCCTGAAGGGTTTATGGCAATAGCTAGCACGCCTAACGCAGAGTTTGCCGCTATTGCAGATGAGTCTCGTAAATTTTATGGCCTACAGTTTCATCCTGAGGTCACGCATACCAAAAAAGGCGAGGAAATTCTTACGTCGTTTCTGATTGATATTTGCAAATGTGCCGGTAACTGGACTCCAAGCAATATTATCGAAGACATAATCTCACAAGTACGCGAGAAAGTTAAAAACGAACACGTGATTCTTGGTTTGTCCGGAGGAGTGGATTCTTCTGTCGTTGCTGCCTTGTTGCATGAAGCGATTGGTGATCAGCTTACTTGCATATTTGTCGATAATGGCTTGCTTCGTTTGCACGAAGGTGATCAGGTGATGGAAACTTTTAGCCAGCATTTAGGGGTGAATGTTATTCGCGTCAATGCTGAAGCTCAGTTTCTTGGCGCGCTGGAAAATTTGCAGGACCCGGAAGAAAAACGCAAAAAAATTGGAAATCTTTTTATTGAGGTGTTTGAAGAACAGGCAAGTAAAATCAAGGATGCGCGCTGGCTGGCGCAAGGAACAATCTATCCGGATGTAATAGAATCGGCAGGCGCTTCAACCGGCAAGGCGCATTTAATTAAATCACACCACAATGTGGGCGGTTTGCCTGAAGATATGGAGTTATCTCTGGTTGAGCCGCTGCGCGAACTATTTAAAGACGAGGTGCGTCGAATTGGAGATTCTCTTAAGCTGCCGCACGAATTAATTTATCGTCATCCTTTTCCTGGCCCCGGTTTGGCGGTTCGCGTACTTGGGCGGGTTAAAAAGGAATATGCTGATTTACTCCGCAAAGCAGATCATATTTTTATTGAAGAGCTTCGTAATCATAATTTGTATGATCGGGTTTCTCAGGCTTTCGCCGTGTTTCTGCCGGTTAAATCAGTGGGAGTAATGGGTGACGGTAGAAAATATCAGTATGTAATCGCGTTACGTGCGGTTGAGACGATTGATTTTATGACTGCTCGCTGGGCTCATCTGCCATACGAATTCTTAGACCTGGTTTCCCGCAGAATAATTAACGAAATCGACGGTATATCTCGTGTTACCTATGATATTTCGGGTAAACCTCCTGCAACGATAGAGTGGGAGTAGTATCAAATCACAGTGACGAGTACTGGATGCAGCAGGCACTACAGGCTGCAAAGCAGGCAGAGCAGCTGGGTGAAGTGCCAGTGGGTGCGGTTCTTGTGCAGAACAACCAGTTAATTGCATCCGCAACTAATAGCTCAATATGTACGAATGATCCCAGCGCGCATGCGGAGATTGTTTTGTTACGAACCGCTGCCAACGCGTCAGGGAACTATCGGCTGGAAGATACAACGCTCTATGTGACGCTGGAGCCTTGCATGATGTGTGCAGGTGCCTTGTTGCATGCGCGAATTAAACGTCTTGTATTTGGTGCCTATGATTTTAAGGCCGGAGTTGCTGGTGGCTGTTTTGATTGGTTAATGCATGCAAAGCACACACATAAAATCAAGGTGAACGGAGGCGTGCTGGAAGAGGAATGTTCTTCTTTATTAAAACAATTCTTCGCGCAAAAAAGACAAACAAAAAGCTAGTGCCGATTACATAACTTTTGGGATGATGCGGATCAATGAGTCGCGCAGGTTGTCTTTGTCGTTATACTTCCAAATCAGTAAATCGTAGTAATTTCTGATATTCCTCACATATAAAACGGGCTCGTGTCCGCGAGCGTAACCGAATTTGGTTTTTTTGTACCATTCTTTTTGAGTGAGTAATGGCAAGCTCTTGCGTACGTCTGCCCAGCGATCAGGGTTTCCTCCCCGAGTTTGTGTCAGAACACGTGCGTCTTCAAGATGACCAAATCCAACATTGTATGCGGCAAGTGCCATCCACGTGCGGTCAGGCTCGGTAATTCGCTCTGGAATTCGGTTTTTGAGCTGTAAGAAATATGATGCGCCACCAGTTGCACTTTTATATGGATCAACGCGATTCTCTATGCCTAATTGTCGTGCAGTTCGCTGGGTTAGCATCATCAGGCCACGTACGCCCGTAGGGGACACTGCCTTGGGATTCCATAATGATTCCTGGTAGCTGACGGCTGCCAGAAATCTCCAGTCGAGATCCTGTTGAGCTGCAACCTGTTTAAAGATTGGCATTAATTCAACAAGACGTGTGTTGATGTGCTTTAGAAAAGTTTGTGCTCCCGCATAATTAAGGCCGGGAACGTGACTGTAATGTTTCTCGTGTAATTTTTGCAGGAGTCCATTTGTTTTTGCCGCTTCCAGAAAGTCATTGGCTGCATTTAGTAAGGAAGTATCTCTTGATTTGGGAAATGCCCATGCCAACCCTTGTATTCCACTTATTTGAAAACCTTTTCTTAAACTCGGATAAAATCTTTGGTTGAAACTAAAATCATTCGAATCACAAATCATATATTCGATTTCGCCTTCAGACAGTTTTTGTAGCAAATCATTAATTTCGGTATTTTTGTTTGGTCGCCATGAAAGAAAATCATGTTTCTTTTTTAGTTGAGTTAATAGTTCTTCATGGCTGCTGCCTTGTATAACATCTATCGTAGTGTCACGAAGATCTTCTATTGAACGTGGCTTTTTGTTGCCGGCCTTATAAAGTACCAGTTGGATTATTTCCTGGTATGGTTTAGTGAAGTTTACATATCGACTGCGCTCATCAGTGTAGGTAATTCCAGCCGCGGCTAATTGGGCCTTTTTGCTATAAATTGCTGGGAGTATGCTGGAAAATTCATTGTAGACCACCATGCGAGGAGTCACTCCCAGATGTAGAGCAAACGCCTTGGCGAGGTCGTATTCAAATCCTGTAGGGCCTTCCGGGCCGACATAATAGGTTGTCGGTGTGTTGCGTGTGATGATTACCATTTCCCCGCTTTCGTACACTCGTTCGAGATTGGAAACTACCTGGAGGTTGCTTTCCAAAAATGCAACAGTGACAAGACCGCTAATGAAAACAGTCAGTATTAGCCAATTGAATAGAGAGCGGGTAACCATGGTTAATTGCTTTATTGATCAAATTAAAATAGTAAAACCATCATCATTTCCTGCTGTGAATTGGGCTGCAGTTATACCGGGCCTACATGGATCCTCGTACCTTTTTATGTATATTTGTGAAATTTGTCTATAGCTTGCCCATGAAAAAAGCAGACATTATTAACCATGAAAAAAGTAGGTATTTGTCATATGAATTTTATAATTGTTATATACAGTACTGAGTTTGTTACAAATTCAATATATTCCAACCTTTTCTACACTTGAATAATCATATAGAAGTGCGTTTGTGAAGTGGGTCCCCCATTTATTTCTTACTGTTGGGCTCGTATTCCTCGGAGGGTGTGATGTCATCGGTCTGTATGTCGTTGATTCCATTTTGGTAATTGATTTAGACGCCGTGGCCAAGGCAACCGGGCGTTAGGAACTCATGCAAAAAGAACTTGAGTTCGCCAATCTGAAGTTAACGGAGTAGTTGAAACGGGTTGCATCGCAACTGGAAGAAAATATTACAGATGAGCGAGACAAGTTGGGCAAATCTCCCTCTGCATCCCAGAAACAGGAACTGGAAAAACTGGTACTGGCTGCGCAGCAGCAGTTAGTTAATTCGAAAAATCTGGCAGTTTAGTAATCCACTGGTTTTAAATCGGACTTGATTCTCCGTTTCCGTAGAGACGTAGCGGAAATTGCTCAGGAAATTGCGAATCGTGCAGGTAGTAAACTGGTTCTTGTTTCCAACTATGAAACAATCTGGTTTGATCCTACGGCCGACATCACAGATGAAGTAATTGCGGCTATGCGTGCGCGTGGTACCAGCCAGGCAAAATTGCAGAATGCTCCATCTGAAGGAAGTGGCGCGATAGAAGACAAGTAGCTTTAATGAAAGTCGCGACTTTTTGTTGGTAATGACTCCAGCCAATGGCTGTAATCTTCCAGGCGCCCGGCAATTAAATGTAATACACTTGACTCGTGTTGCACGGTACCACTAACCAGTAAGAGTTTTGCTTTTAGTAATGCCTTACGTTGCGCATTTGCAAAACTAGGCCACACAATCACATTTACATATCCGGTTTCATCTTCCAGGGTTACAAATATCACGCCGGATGCTGTGCTCGGGCGTTGTCTGCCAATGACTAGGCCTGCAGTTTTCGCAATTATATTGTTTGGTAATGTGTGCAAAGAGGTTGCTGTATGAACACGTTTTTTTTTCAAGCGTTCACGTAAAAAAGAAATAGGATGAGGGCCAAGGGTAAAGCCGCTGGTTTTATAGTCATTGGATACATCCTGTACAGCGGTGGGCTTGTTAATCATTGCAGTGCCTTCAGAAAAACTTGGGCAAGGGAATAACGGCATTGGTGATTCTACGCCCATGCTTTCCCAATAGGCGCGATGCCGGTGTCCTGCAAGAGATTCAAGTGCGCCTGCCGCAGACAAACGTTCCAGCTCAAAAGCGTAGAGCCCGGCTCGACTTGCCAGGTCCTGAATGTTTTCAAATTGCTTTTGCTGGCGTGCAGCAGAAATCTTGTTGGCTGTGCTTTTACTGAATCCCTTGATTACTCTAAAACCCAGGCGTATTTTTTCTCCTGATTTGCCGGTGACTCTGCAGTCATATTCACTGCTTGATATATCTGCTGGAAGAATGGTTACATTATGTTTTTTAGCATCTTGAATAAGTTGGGTGGGCGCATAAAAACCCATGGGCTGACTGTTTAGTAATGCGCAGGTAAAGGCCGCGTGGTGGTAAACTTTTAGCCAGGCAGAAGCATACGCAAGCAATGCAAAGCTTGCCGAGTGTGACTCGGGGAATCCGTATTCACCAAATCCCTTTATCTGACGAAACACTTTGTGTGCGAATTCTTTTGAATATCCTCTTGTACACATGCCATCTAGTAGTTTTCGTTCAAACTTGTCGAGACCACCTCTTCTTTTCCATGCGGCCATGCTACGCCGCAGTTGATCGGCTTCTCCGGCCGTAAAGCCTGCAGCCACAATCGCAAGTTGCATTACCTGCTCCTGAAATATAGGCACTCCCAGTGTGCGTTTTAATACTTTTTCGATTTGCCTGTTTGGGTAAGTGACTGCACGTGGGTTGCTTCTTCGTTTTAAATAAGGGTGTACCATGTCTCCCTGGACGGGGCCTGGTCGAACGATGGCGATTTGAATGACCAGATCATAATAGTTTTTTGGCTGCAAGCAGGGCAGCATCGACATTTGTGCGCGTGATTCAATCTGGAATACGCCGACTGTGTCCGCGCTACTTATTGTTCTGTACACTTTTGGATCGTTTGTAGGGATATCGGCGATTGTTAAAGTGAGGTCGCTATATTTGCTGATATAAGTAAGCGCCTTGCGTATCGCGGTTAGCATTCCTAAGGACAATACATCTACTTTTAATAAGCCCAGCGCTTCCAGATCTTCCTTATCCCATTGAATAATAGTTCGTTTCGGCATGGCAGCATTTTCTATTGGTACAAGACGAGATAAATCGGTATGTGAAATAACAAATCCGCCTACGTGCTGAGAGAGATGACGAGGAAAATGGATGATCAGATTGACAAAGTAAAGCAGCTGTTTTAACTGTTGGTGATTGTCAGGTAATCCAAGCTCCTGCAAGTATTCGCTGGTAATTTTTTTATGGTCCCACCAGCGAATTGATTTTGCCAGGCGGTCTATCTGGTCTGCAGGTAATCCCAGTACCTTGCCTGTATCACGTATCGCGCTTTTTGGACGATACGTGATAACTGCAGCGGCAAGTGCGGCCCGCTCGCGGCCGTATTTTTTATAGATATACTGGATGACTTCTTCGCGACGCTCGTGCTCGAAGTCAACGTCGATATCAGGCGGTTCGTTTCTCTCTTTTGAGATGAACCTTTCGAAGAGTAAATCCATGTTGGCTGGATTTACGTTTGTGATACCCAGGCAATAACAGACAACGGAGTTAGCAGCGGAACCTCGACCCTGACATAAGATGCCCTTGCTGCGCGCAAAGCAAACGATATCGTAAACCGTAAGGAAATACGCTTCATAAGCCATTTCCTTGATCAGGCTGAGCTCTCTGGAGATATCGGCATGAATTCTGCCGCTTGCTCCATGAGGCCAGCGCATGTGCATACCTTGTTGAACTAACTGCGATAACCATTCGATGGGCGTATGTTCTTTGGGAACAGATTCCAGAGGGTATTGGTATTCGATCTGATCCAGTGAGAAATTACACTGGTTTGCTATTTTAATATTCTCTAGTAGTAGTGACTGAGGGTATATCTTATTAAGTGCTGAAATTGATCGTAGATAATATTCGCTGTTTGAAAATCGTTTAAATCCAAGTTCGGCTACAGTGGTGTTAAGTCGTATTGCGCTTAAGACATCTTGCAGTGGCTTTCTTGTCTGCGCATGCATATGTATATTTCCGCAGACGCAGGCGGGAATCGAAAAATGCGATGAAAGAAAGTTTATCAGGTGCAGTGTTCTTTTGTCTTTGCCTGATAGTGGCAGGCATGTTCCTATTCGGAGGTTATCTTTGAATAGCTTTTTTAAAAGAATACCATCCAGCGGATTGCTGTAATGATTGCAAATCCATAAAACAAAACAGTTTTCTGGTTTACTGCTATATAAGAGTTTTCTTGTGACGCAATATTCACCTTTCTCGCTATTTTTTCTTGCGATACTAATAAAGCGGCAAAGTTCGGTGTACCCGCTCAGATTTTTAGCAAGTAAAACAAGATGCAAATTTTGATCGATATAAAATTCGCTGCCAATGATTAATTTGATGGCATGTTTTTTTGCTTTCACATGAGCTTTAACGATTCCGGCGAGACTACATTCATCTGTAATGGCGATGGCTGCATAGCCCAACTCTGCAGCATGCTGAACTAGTTCCTCCGGATGGGATGCTCCGCGCAAAAAGGTGTAGTTGCTGATGCAGTGTAATTCTGCGTATTTGAAAGATTGCTGCATGAGTTGGCGGGCATTCTATTAAGCAAAGTAGCCATGGATGAAGTGTTGCCCGCAATTGCTCAGGTCAGTAAAGATCCAAAGCAACTCATTATTCTTGTTCTTGGCAATAAAATAGTCGCGTCGAACAGGGTTCTTATCCCACCAGCCATCTTCGATGCGTTCTATGTTGTGGCTTTTTTGCAAGGAGTTGATTGTATTATTGATGCATATTGGTTTGGCTAATAACCAGGTTGGTCTGTAAGAATGAAGTAAAAACTTTTTTTTGACAGATTGATGGCTTGTGTATGTTTTTTTTATCTGTGAATGTTCCGGGCGATAATCTTCTACTGTATCCAAAGAATAAATATGATTGCTGCCTAAACGTGCTGCAAGCTGGTCCAGCGTGGTTTCCCAGTCCGCATGTCCTCTTTGAATGTTGTTACGCAAGATATTATCATTTTCGGGAATGTAGGGGTCAAACGTATCTGCGGTAAGGTTTATTTTGTATATGCTGTTATTCAGTGGTATGGAATAAAATCTTTCTCGAATTAGATTTTTCCAGGTCTTCTCATTTCTGCACTGTATGTTTGAGAGGATCGTAATGACGGTTTGCTTTTGCCTCGACGAATAAACGGTAAATGTTAATTTTCGTGTTGATAAATCGTTCTGGATTAAAAAACGCAATACGCTTTTAAGTAAAATATTGGCATGAATCAGGATAATCTCCAGATTTTCCTGGTCTTTCTGGAATTCATACGACTCATGGAACGATCGTCGTGTTTGTAAAGGGGCTATATTCTCGTGTGTTATACCGAGTAATTCATTGAGGTAGCAGCAAAAGCTTTGACCAAAGCGCCGAGCCATGCTTGCTGGTGGCAGGCGAAATAATTCGTAGCCCTGCTGGATACCAATACTCTGCAATTTGTTCAGGCTCTTGGGGTCAATCAAAAAGTCATGTAGATGCAGTTTGCCAAGTTCTGTGCGCAATGTATTTTTGTCTTCAATTATTATGTTTCTGGATGCCCTCGAAAACAGGAAGCTGGCCAAGGGGGTAGGACTGGTTGCGATCGAGCAGATGTAGTTTTTTTTCTGCAATTGATGCGCTATTTTTTTCTGCAATTGATGTATGCCATTAAATAGTTTCAGGCTGCCCCGGATCTCTATAAGAATTGAAGACTCATATTTAATGCTGACGTGAGGGGAAAATTTTATTGCCCATTCGGCGAGTATTTTTATTAAGGACTTTTCTTTTTCGCTATCCCTTGGGTACGCCCTGATGTGCTCGCATAAAATAACTGCTTTGCTTAGATCCATGCCTTTTTCAATACCAATCCGTTGTGCGGCGCTGGAAGCATAGTAAATATTGCGTTTTTGTGTATTTTCTTCGAATACTACAAAGGGAGTGGGTTGCTCTTCACTCATTTCCAGGGCATGTGCAGCCAGTTTTGGGAAATAGATGCACAGCCACAGAGATTGGTAGACGTTTTGGGGACTTTTCTTTACAGCGATAGGGAGTGATTCCTGTCGTACATTGTCTGGGGAAGGGGCGATACTTTTCATAACGATATGGATAAAGTAACCGAGTTTTTTTTCAGGATTCCGCGGGCTTTCAAGACAGTAATATATAGCTGATTTATAGCAATTGCCTGCAGAGTAATGCGCATCGCTGCGGGAGAATATGGATGATGCAGACGGGGATACAATATGCCAAGGCTGTTACCTTTTTCTGCAGCAAGTTGTAGACGCCTTATGTTTTTAGTGCTGCACGAGGTTGGCCACATTAATGCCATGCCGCATTTTTCACTACTAAGTAATTTTTCCATGCACCAGTGCTGATTGTCTTGCGTAGTTTTTTCGTCAATCACGATGACATAACGAATATCGATTCCGTGTTGTAACAGACTGGGTGCATAAGGAGTATAAGGCGGTGCTATCCACGCAATATAAAAACCTTGCTGCGTCAGGGCAGCCATCGCGGGCATGACTAGTCGCAATTCGCCAGCGCCACACTGCGAAGTCAGGATCTCAAGCGTAGAACCTAATGGCCAGCCACGATATGGCAGCAACTTGTCGAGTTCATGGAAGCCGGTGGTAATGGTCTCCGGGTGGGAGTATTGATTATTTCCCTGCCACAATAATAGCGGTTGTTGCTGTAGTAATTTTTTTAATGCCGCATCGTCCATTGTAGGGGGCCATGTATTCTTTTAATTGTTATCTGGCTGGTTGCACTTGCATGTGACATTGATTTCGGAATCATCGGTTATCTGATCAGATGTGCTTGCGTATGACGCCAATACCGAGGCCTTCAATTGCCAGTTGAGCATGACGCAGATCAATTTCAATTGGCTCAAAGTCATCATTTTCGGGGAGCAAAGAAGCCATGTGTTTCGTGCGCTTGAATCGTTTTACAGTGACTTCGTCATCGATGCGGGCAACCACGATTTGTCCATTCTCGGCCTGTTCGGTCTTATGTACTGCGAGCAGATCTCCATCCAGGATGCCGGCGTTCTGCATGCTGGTGCCATGCACGCGTAATAAATAATCTGCGCGAAGTGTAAACAGTTCGGTGTCGAGTTGATGATAGGTCTCGATATGTTGCTCGGCCAGAATCGGGGAACCGGCAGCTACACGACCTACGACAGGCAGGGATATCGAATCATTATCCAGTGGGGAGAGCATGCGAATCCCTCTGGAAGCAGCGGGGGTGACTTCGATAGCACCTTTGCGTGTTAAAGCACGTAGATGGTCCCGCACGGCATTGGGAGAGCGAATATCCAGTGCCATAGCAATCTCCGCAATCGTAGGTGGAAAACCATGTTCCTCAAAGTGATGGCGAATACAGGCCAGTACTTCGGACTGTCGAGTGGTGAGTTGCTGCATACTGTTTTAATAAACACTGTAAATAAAAACAGTATAAGGAAACTAACGATGATTTGCAATGCGGCCATACAGGGGGATAAACGGATGTAGAAAGCGTGGTAGTAATTAATAATTGTCAGCAATCATTATTTGTTGTATATCAATAAATCAATTCACATAAAAACAAAACGTTAGACAAAGTCGGAAAGAAAGTACTATTATTATAAAAAAAACAGTCAGTTAACTAATTAATTTAATTACAAATATAAGGCTAATAGAAAAAAACTACTTTGCTATCAAGCACATACTTGAAGTAGTTTCTTGAATATCACCATAACTCACTAGAAGAAAAATGACACGAGATGAGCACGTCCAGACGAATTATCAGTGAAGAGACCAAAATTGCGTTGCAAAATAATACGGCCACCGTTCCCGCCTTAAACGGCCAGAAGAAGGTAGCCCAATTACCGCGACGGAACTACGAATTGGGTGATTTGCTGGTGAATTACCTGGAGTCACTGGGTGTGGAATATATATTTGGCATTCCCGGTGGTGCAATTGAGCCGTTGTATAACGCGCTGGCCCGTAGTGAGCGTCGGGGAGGACCAAGAGCCGTCATAGCACGTCACGAAACCGGTGCAGCTTTTATGGCGGATGGATATGCGCGCAATAGTGGCAAGCTGGGAGTGTGCTGCGGGACAGCTGGTCCTGGAACCACAAACCTGATTACGGGAGTTGCCTCGGCTTACGACAATCATTCCTCGTTGCTGGTGATCACTGCTCAGACTGCAATCACCAATTTTGGCAAGCGAGCTGCTCAGGAATCGGGAGACACCGGAATTAATACGGTTGCAATGTTTGAGCACTGTACGCATTACAGCACATTGGTATCGCATCCGGACCAGTTTGAACGCAAACTCACAACAGCAATAATGCGTGCGATGCGCACACCAAAAGGTCCCGCACACCTAAGTATTCCATTAGATGTGTTAAGAAGTAATGCTTCTGTAAGCAAGCCCTCTTGTGAGCTCGAAAAGTTCTTCACTAAAACGTCTCTGGTGGATGATGAAGGTCTAATGAATTTTGAGCATGAGCTCCTGGAAAGTGCGCGAACAGTATTTATTGTCGGAGAACAATGCGCAGAAGCAATCCCTTATATTTTAGACGTTGCGCTGATGCTGAACATTGAAATTGTAACCACTCCACATGCCAAAGGACTGGTTAGTCCATACCATCCATTATTCAGAGGAGTAGTCGGGTTTGCTGGTCATCCTAGTGCTTTGGAAGCCATCAGCAGGTCTGATACCGATTTAATTGTGGCAATTGGAACGACGCTAAGCGAGACCGCCAGTAACAATTGGGATGATTCAGTTTTGAATAACAAGCTGGTCCATGTCGATTCGGCGGAATGTAATTTTGCTGGATCGCCCATGGCCAAATTACATGTGTATGGAAATATTGCTACGATTTTTGAAAAAGTACTTGATTGCTTGAATGTTAAGTTGACCAATGATCCTTCGCTGGAAAAGCGAAAGGCGACGATAGATGAAGTGGAGCGTCTTGGCGAAAAAGGAGATATCACACAACGAAAATTTGAAATGGAAGACGAAGCAAAGTGTGTCTCTAAGGCTTCTCCTATAAAGCCGCAGCGCTTAATGAGCGAATTGCCAAAATTATTTCCTCCCAATACACGTTATCTGTGTGATTCGGGTAATAGCATGGTCTGGAGTATTCATTATCTTCATCCATATGATCGACGTATTAAGAGCAGGCGATCAGTGTTGAGCGTAAATAACGTAGTTGATCATCAACGCAATAATGGAAGACGTTCATTGCGGGGTAGTATTTTCTGGACATGTCTTGAATATGGATCGATGGGGTGGGCTATCGGATCATCAATTGGAACTGCTCTTGCGTGTCCTAAGGATCCAGTGGTTTGTATCACTGGTGATGGTGCAATGTTAATGAGCGGTGGTGATATTACCGTCGCTTTGCAGGAAAACTTAAACGTAATTTTTGTAATACTCAATGATTCAGAATATGGCATGGTTAAACATGGCCAGCGTATGGGATGCGGTGAGCCAACCGGTTATACGCTGCCTCAAATTGATTTTGTGCGGTGGGGAGTCAGTATGGGAATTTCCGGTTACTATATTCGATCCCCAAAAGATCTTAAAAAGCTGGATATAGAAAAAATAACAAGACAGCCCGGTCCTAAAATTTTTGATGTATATGTGGATCCTGAAGAAGAACCTCCAATCAAAAATCGCCTCCAGGCACTAGGAACGGTTGACTAGACTCAAGTCAGATTTTTCGCACCCGACTTGCGGTATTAAACCGCCGATACGCTATTCCTTCCACGTTCGGCAATTCATTACACTACCATTGGGAATCTGCCATTTTGGCCGATAACCATTTAAATTTCAGTAAGTTTCTAAATATTCTAATACGCAGTGCATGACTTCAGAAGAGAAGAGTAAGAAGGAGGTACTTCATACCAAAATCTGGTGTGAGGAACCCGAACAGGATAATCCGTTTGCTGCATCAAAATGCCTGTGCGCCGGCTACGATGTTTACGGAGAACTGATTAATAAAGCCAGTTGGTTTGAGTATGTGTACCTGCTTTTTAAACTGGAGCGACCTGGAAAATGGCAGGCTGAATTGTTGGAAAAGATAGCAATTGCCATTGCTAATCCAGGTATACGCGACCATAGCGTCAGAGCGGCTATGAACGCGGGTGTTGGAGGTTCTACTTCTGCATCAGCATTGATGGCTGCATTGGCAGTCGGTGCAGGGCAATTGAATGGAGCAAGAGAAGTATTCCTGATGATGCAATGGTGGCAAGAGTGTGGATGTGATCCGTGTAAGTGGGAAAAGATGATTAATGAACCACCACGAAATCATCGCGCAAACGTGTGGGGTGAGATAGAACATACTCCAGGCTTTGATCCTCATGGAGTGTCCTGTGCAAAACCAGTATTACAAACAATGGCTGTTTTGGAACGGGTGAAGAGCGATGGAAACATTTCCTGGCTTATGGAGCATCGAGCGGAGTTGGAAAAAATGACCAATAGCCCGTTATCCATGACTGGACTAATAGCAACCGCTTTTACTGATCTGGAATTTAGTCCTGATCAGGGAGAGATATTTTATTTAATGATGAGACTTCCTGGAGCAGCTGTACATGCCCTGGAGCAGAAACAACTTGGCTGGAAAAAGTATCCATTTTTTGGTTCTGCTTTAAAAGTTACAAATGATCCTAAGTGAAAAAAGAATGAAACCACGAATTAACTTGCGCGATTATGAAGATAACTGGAAGACAGAAATGGGAGGTTCCTTTCCCGGGGAGCGAGTAATCGTGCGTGGTAAAGATTTATTTACCGAGCTGCAAGGTTTTTCCTGGCTGAAACTGCTTTTGTATATGATAACTGGCCGTGAGTTTGGCGAAAAAGAACTTGAGTTACTGGATAGCATTTGGGCGCTTACCATTAGTTACCCGGACCCAAGGGTTTGGAACAATAGAATTGGTGCGTTGGCAGGTACAACACGCAGTACAGGAAGTCTTGGTGTAAGTGCTGGTTCAGCTGTTAGTGAAGCAAGAATCTATGGCGGCCAGGCAAATATCGCGGCTATTGATTTTATTATTGAATGTGCAAAAAAAATTGAGGAAGGAGAAAAATTAGAAGAAATAGTAAAGAAAGAATTAAAAATAAACAGAGCAATTTTTGGCTACGGTAGACCGATTGCACAAGGTGATGAACGAATATTACCAATTCAGAAATTAATGACAAAGAATGGATTCGATACTGGAGAACACGTGGAATTGGCTTACCAGATAGGAGAAATTTTACAAAATGGTCGCTGGCGTTTGCAAATGAACATAACGGGACTGGCTGCAGCAGTTGGTGCAGATATGGGATTTTCGGTGCGTGAGTACTATTTATGGTTGGTCAATGGATTTAATGCGGGAATAACCGCTTGTTTCACGGATGCATTAAACAAGGAAGAGGGATCGTTGTTTCCCCTGCGTTGTGAGCGAATTGCCTATAAAGGAATCTCTCATCGAAGCTGGGATTAATTTTGTATAAAGGAAGGTAGCCCATGTCAATTGTATTCAAGTTATTAAATATATTGTGTTTCATCATTTGTGCTGTGGGCTACATGGAAGTCATTAGCGCGCAGGAATCAGAAGAAGAAGCATTACTGGAACTTTATGGTGACCAGGAGCTAATTAGTATTGCTACCGGCAGCGCGCAACCCATTTCGAAAGCACCAGCAGTGGCGAGTGTGATTACAGCAAAAGATATTAAAGAAATGTCTGCGCGTGATTTGGATGATGTGCTTGAAACGGTTCCGGGCCTGCATGTATCGTACAGTCCGGTTGGCTATAACCCTATTTATACGTTCAGAGGAATTTATTCTGGTCAGAATCCGCAGGTATTGGTATTAATAAATAGCATTCCAATAACCAATTTATTTAACGGAAACCGAAGTCAAGTCTGGGGAGGAATGCCGGTTGAGTCGATTTCCAGAGTCGAAGTGATTCGTGGCCCCGGTTCCGCCATCTATGGTGCGGACGCGTTCGCAGGCGTTATCAATATAGTCACCAAAAATGCCAGCGAAATTAATGGTACGAACTTTGGTACCCGATATGGGACATTTAACACCAAGGAAGCCTGGTTTTTGCATGGTGGCAACTATGGCGGTTTTGACTTTGCCTTTATGGCAGAAGTGAAATCGACAGATGGTCATGACGAGGATGTTGATTCCGATTTACAGAATCTCTTAGATCTCCCGCCACCCGCCGGTTTTGGAACTAGCGCTTCCCTGGCGCCCGGTTCAACGAATAATAACCGCGATAATATCGATTTACGTCTGGATATTCGCAAACAAAACTGGATGTTTCGTGGTGGTCTGCAAAGGCGACGTAATCTGGAAGTTGGGTTTGGTGTAGGCGCAGCGCTGGATTCCAATGCGGAATATGAATCGGATCGATGGAATGCTGATCTCACCTACCATAACGTGGAATTTACCGAAAACCTGGATGTGCAGGCGCAAATCAGTTTTTTTAATACTTCTCAGGAGGTTGATGAAAATACGATTTTATTTCCCCCGGGTGCCTTTTTCCCACCCGCGCCAGCACTGGGACCATTTGCAGATGGCGTTATCGGCAACCCCGAAGTTTGGGAGCGGCACTGGCGCTTTAACTTTACAACCCTTTTTACAGGTTTGGAGGATCATGCAATTCGCTTTGGTAGCGGGTATACCCATAGCGAAATTTACCGAGTGAAAGAAAGCGTTAACTTTTTGCCTTTTGCGCCAGGAATGTTAATTGATATAAGCGATACTCCGTTCGTGTTTTTGCCCGAGAAACATCGCGATAATAAATATGGATTTATCCAGGATGTCTGGAGTTTTGCCAACGACTGGGAATTTACGTTCGGCCTCCGCTACGATGATTATAACGATTTTGGCGATACCTGGAATCCGCGCGCGGCCCTGGTCTGGTCTGCGCGTTACGATACAACGGTAAAATTGCTATATGGCCAGGCTTTTCGTGCGCCTTCGTTTGCGGAATTTCGTAATCAGAATAACCCCATTGCGTTAGGTAATACTGAACTCGATCCGGAAGAGATTGAAACACTTGAGTTGGCGATTGATTTCAGGCCAATGGAAGAACTACGATTAGGTGCCAATATTTTTTATTATGAGTGGGACGATATTATTCGTTTTGTTCCTGATCCACCTCCTGCTTTGACACTGACGGCACAAAATATTGGTGAGCAAGAAGGGTATGGATTTGAATTTGAGTTTGAGTGGATGCCTGTTAAAGACCTTTCTGTGACTGGAAACTATGCGTTTCAAGATTCGGAAGATAAAGATTCTAACGAAGACGCTGGTAATGCGCCGCATCACCAAATTTATGCGCGGGCTAACTGGGAGTTTTTGCCCAAGTGGTATCTGGCTCCGGAATTCAATTACGTAATTGATCGTGACCGCCCACCTGGTGATACACGTGACGAGTTGGATGATTATCAGGTCTTTGATCTTACTCTACGCAGTAGTGCGTTTAGTGATCAATGGGAATTTGCGCTTGGTGTGCGTAATTTATTTAATTCCTCTCCAGAAGAGCCTACAGACGCGGGTTTAAATATATCCAATGATTTACCGCTAGAGCGAAGGAGTGTGTTTGCAGAGTTTCGGTTGAACCTTTAATTAAATTTGCATTCACGGCTGGGTGAATAGAAGCAATGATTCACATTGCAGATAAGCAATGCGTCATTCGAACAGTGGCTTTAATTGGCTGGCTGTTTTCGAGTGCAGTGGTTTGTGCGGAATCCAAAGTGGGAATACTCATTCCGGAATTGCGTGAACCGTTTAATGCCATTTTTAATTCTATTGCAGATGGCGTTGATCAGGGTGTCGGCCAGCGTTCTTCGCGCCTGGCATTGGAAAAAGATTTTGATCCAAAAGATATTGAACGCTGGTTGCTCTCAGAGAATATAGAAGCGGTGGTGACGCTGGGTTCATTAGGTAAAAAAGCGGCTATTTATATTCCAAATAGCACACCTATTGTGCACGGCGCGCTGACTTCAGCTCCAGGTTCTTCGATTCGCCATTATGGAATTATGCTTACTCCAAATCCACGGGACATGTTTCAGCAATTGCAACAAATAGACAACAAGCGTAAAGAGATCGTAGTGGTGTATAACCCTTTAAAATATCAGTGGCTAATTGAGTTGGCAAAACGACAGGCTGCTGAAAATCAAGTACGGCTGGTGGAATATAAGGCGACGGATCTGAAACAAGCCGCTATTATTTATAATCAGATTTTAAGAGGAAACGGGCATGAGGAAAGGGCGCTTTGGCTTATGCACGATCGCAGTGTGGTTGATTCAAAAATTATATTACCCTTTATTCTGGAGAAAAGCTGGCAAAAGAATATGGTCGTATTTTCCAGCTCAGTGGGCCACGTTAAAAAGGGTGTTTTATTTTCAATGTATCCAGACAATGTCTTACACGGGAAACAAGCGGCAAATATCCTTTTGAAAGAGATTGCAGAAAATACTCCGACGGAAAAGAAATTATTTCCAACTGAAGGATTACTGAAAGCAATTAATTCGCGAACGGCGGAGCATCTGGGACTTGATATTTCACAGTCAGATCTGCGTAAATTTGATGTTGTATTTCCGGTATCTAACTGACGATTACCATGGCATTTTTTAAGATCTTAAAAAAGATATTCATTCCTACTGATTTTCGTCGTCAGCTGGTTGTTGCCCTGGTCGTTGGAATTATCTCAATGGCAGTTCTTTCTACCTATATAATTTCTGAAAGAACGTCGAGTATTGTTAGCAAAAATCTTGCGCAAGAAGCTAGGAAAATTACTGAAACTTTCGCTTCACAAAGCTCGTTGGGCTTATTGATCGGCAATGCTGAAAATGCTCAGGATGCGGTCGATGCAACACTGAAATTTCCAGATGTGGTCGGCGTGGGTATTTACTACGCAGATCGGAAAACACTTATTGAACAGGGAGAGAATACACTGGCAAGCAGTGCAGACCTCTGGAGTAATGAAATTGCTCTTGTAAAAGAGACTGGGAATGACTGGTATTTTGTGTCCCCTGTCTATTCGAATACTTACATCGAAGATGATCCATTTGGTGAGGAAATTGTTCCGGAGTTGCTGGGTTATGTGCGGTTGGTAAAAAGTAAAGCTACGCTCAATACGCTACTTGGTAATATTCGAAAAGTTAATATTCTAATCTCTCTTGGGTTGGCCGCTACACTGGTGTTGCTTCTGCTTGCAATTACGCAGCGGGTTACCAAACCTTTAAAAGAACTGATGTCTGTAATGCGTCGTGCGCAACATGGTGAAACGTATGTGCGGGCAGAATTAAAAGGGCCGCGCGATATTATTGAAATGGAAACTGCGTTTAATACCATGATTGGCGCACTGCAAGATCGGGAAGGCCAGTTGGAAAAAGCTCGTGATGCTGCTTTGCAGTCGGCACGAACTAAAGGAGAGTTTGCTGCAAACGTAAGTCATGAGCTGCGCACACCTCTGAACGGTATTCTGGGCATGCTTGAACTGCTGTCAGGTATGGGGTTATCACCTAAGCAAAAAGAGTATATAAATATTGCGAGAAACTCCAGTGATGCTCTGATGGCATTAATTGACGATATTCTGGATTTCTCAAAAATCGATTCAGGCAAATTAAAGACAGAAGAAGAAGACTTTAATGTGCGTGAATTGCTGGATGACGTAGTCAGTATTATGGCTTCGCAGGCACAGACCAGGGACCTGGATCTAGTGCATCTAATTTGTCAAAGTGTCCCACCAATTCTGGTTGGAGATCCTCGCAGGATACGACAGCTATTACTCAATTTGTGCGGTAATGCAATTAAGTTTACACGCAATGGAGAAGTTTCTGTTCATGTGCTTGCGTATAAACAGAGTGCCGAGAATTTTAAAGTTCGCTTTGAAGTGAAAGATACCGGGATTGGAATTGCCGAGGAGGCTAAAGGAAAAATATTTGAAGCATTTTCTCAGGCAGATGGAACAACGACTCGCAAGTTTGGTGGTACCGGGCTTGGCCTCGCAATTTGCAAGCAGCTGGTTAATGTGCTGGATGGTGAAATTGGTGTCGAGAGTAATGTGGGGAAAGGCAGTACTTTCTGGTTTGAATTGCCACTAAAAGCTTCCAGTCTTTGCGGAGATTATTCGCAGGAACACGCATCAGGTTCAATGGAATTGCGCATTTTAGTGGTCGATGACAGTGAAGTTGTGCAGTCTAATATAATGCAAACCCTGGAGAAGTGGGGTGCATATGTAGAGTGTGCGGATGGTGATAAATCAGCCATGCTCAAGTTGCGCCATGCAAGCAAACCGTTTGATATTGTATTTATTGATGAACTTATGCCGGGATGCAATGGTATAGAGCTGATGCGAACAATTAGCAGATCGCCGGATATTCAGGCGGCCAAACTTGTGTTAATGACTAACCAGTCGCACGCAGACTCGTTTCTTGACCGATTTGTTGAGATCGATGCTTATGTACGGAAACCGATTTTGCAATCGACCCTGTTTGACTGCATTTCCAGTGTCATGAAAGGCAGTTTGAATATAGTGAATCCTCTGTTTACGGTAGAGGAAGAAAAACAGAACCGGTTGATTAGCGCAGATATTCTCGTTGCTGAAGATAATTCTGCGAATCAGCAGGTTGCGATTGGAATGCTGGAGCGGATTGGATGTTCAGTTACAGTGGCTGCAAATGGGTTGGAAGCGATCAATCTACTTGGCCGGTCTCGTTATGATGCTGTGTTAATGGACTGCAATATGCCGGAAATGGACGGATATCAAGCTACCGGACAGATCCGTAGCATGGAAGGATCCAATGCACGTATTCCAATAATTGCAATGACCGCAAATGTGCAGGAAGGCGATCGACAAAAATGCTTGCAGTCTGGAATGGACGATTACCTGTCGAAACCACTGAAGCTCGATAAGCTTCGGCAAAAGCTGGAGCACTGGTTACCAGGCGTTGTGGACAGTGTCAGCGTAGACACTGAGATTGAAACGGTTCAGCAGCCGGTTGAACAAAAATCAAGTATCGGACCAGTAGATCAGATGCATTTGGATGAGCTGGAGGAAAGTGTCGGTTCTGCATTTGGTAAAATGGTGGAAGCGTATGTAGAAGACTTACCTATGCTAGTCACCTCGCTTGAAGATGCAATTGATAAGAAGGATGCAGGCCAAATTCAACATTTTGCACACAGCATAAAAGGCAGCAGTAAAAACTTTGGTGCGAATGAGTTAGCTGCGGTGGCAAAAGAACTAGAAGATATGGGACGGGAGCGAAATATTGATGATGCCAATACACAGCTTCTTGTTTTGTTTGATGAAGCGGATCGTGCAATTGAGTATTTGAATAATATAATCCATCCAAGCGAAGAAATACTTAAAGAAGAAGTAAGAGATAGTGAGGAAGCCGAGCAAATTCTGATCGCGGATGATGATCGAAGTATGCGCCTGGCGCTGGTTAATGTGCTGGACTCGGATGGTTATAAATTACAGGAAGTTACTAACGGCCTGGAGGCATTTCAGAGTTGCCAGAAAAAGTTACCGGATCTTGTGCTTCTGGATGCCATGATGCCGGAAATGGATGGCTTTGAGGCGTGTAAAAAAATTCGTCAATTGGAAGGTGGCAAACACATTCCTATATTAATTGTTACTGCGCTGGATGATGATGAATCTGTTGAGAAAGCGTTTAGTGTGGGTGCGACGGATTATCTTCCCAAGCCAGTTCATTTTGCTGTTTTGCGCCAAAGAATCTCGCGCTTATTACGGGCCGTACGGGCCGAAAAGCATGTGCGCGAGCTTGCGTACACAGATCCGCTTACAGGGTTGCCAAACCGAAACACTTTCACCACGCGTTTAAGTGGGTTGCTGAGTAAGATGCGTGGTGAAGAAGATATGTTGGCAATCTTGTTTCTTGATCTGGATCGGTTCAAATTGGTTAACGATACGCTAGGTCATAGTGTAGGAGATCTGTTGTTAAAAGCGGTTGCAGAACGATTGCAACGCTGTGTGCGAAGCGGTGATATGGTGGCTCGTTTGGGTGGTGATGAGTTCACGGTAATTCTGGATCGTGTTAATTCTCGTGATGATATTGCGAGTATTGCTCAGAAAATTTGTGAAAGCCTCGATCGCCCATTTTCGTTTGCGGGTCAGGAGATGTTTGTTTCTACAAGTATCGGAATTTCCATATATCCACTGGATGGTACCGATATCGGTACGCTTATGAAGCACGCGGATACCGCTATGTTCAGGGCCAAGGAAGTGGGCCGTAGTTTCTTTTTTTATGAAAATCACATGGAAGCTGCCGTGACGAGAAAGGTTGAAATCGAAGCTGATCTGCGTCGATCTATTGATCGTGACCAGATCGATGTGTACTTTCAGCCAAAAGCAAATCTGGTCACACGCGAAATCGTAGGTATGGAGGCATTGGTGCGCTGGAATCATCCCAGCAAAGGCCTGGTCGGGCCCAATGAATTTATTCCTCTGGCAGAAGAGACCGGGCTGATTAATGAAGTGGGCTTATGGGTAATGATCAGCGCCTGTGTGCAAGTGCAGGAATGGATTAAGAAAGGATACAGCCAGTATTCAGTCGCAGTGAATTTGTCAGGCGTTCAACTGGAGAGAGGGAATATAGTAAGGCAGGTAGAGCAGGTGCTGGCTGAAACCGGTCTCGACCCAAACTTGCTCGAGTTAGAAATTACGGAAAGCACCATCATGCATAATCCGGAAAATGTCATCGAAGTGCTGAAGAAGCTCAAAAGCATGGGTGTTCGCTTGGCTGTGGATGATTTTGGTACAGGATATTCTTCTCTGAGTTATCTCAAACGATTTCCCATTGATTTGCTGAAAATCGATGCGGAATTTGTGCGCGACGTAATGACGGATCCCGATGACCGGGCAATCATACGCAGCATTATTGCCCTGGCCAAAAGCATGCGTCTGCAAGTGGTTGCCGAAGGTGTGGAGAGTCGGGAGCAGGAAGACTTTCTACGCGAGGAAGGTTGCGATTATATTCAGGGATATTACGTCGGTCGGCCCCTGGGTGGAGACGAGTTCGAGCAGCGAGTTCTGGAACAAATTAAGGTTGGCCGCCCAATCGTTAGCGACATGACCAAATATCGATCTACGTGAGCTCATTTCGAGCGGAAATAAATCACTAACTTCTCTTAAACCAGCAACCTACACAACATTATTTTAGCTCATTCGATGCTCATGTAATGAGCAGAATTTCATTATAATTTAGCCATATACTACTCCTACCTTAGACCTTTTCTAAGTCAGTATGGGTAGGTGTTGAATTTGAAAAAAATATTGGAATTCCGTAGCATGTTCGTGTAGTTTACGCACATTGCCCAAGGGCAATTGTAAAAGGGTAGAGGAGATTCTCTCACGGCTGACACAAATAAAACTAATTAGAGTGTCAATACAGCTAACATTTTTTTGTCAATGTACGATACTATCTCAAAGTATTACATGGGTATATTGACCTCGATGTTGTTTGCACTCGGTAATTTACATAGACAGTACAGACACTAAATAAAAAAGATCGACATATAAGAAATATGGAAACATTTCCTAGTCTTCTGCAACAACACGCCACTCACAGAGCCAATCATGTCGCCCTTCGAATGAAGCGATACGGCATTTGGAATTCATATACCTGGCAGGATATTGCAACCGAAGTACGCAAACTTGCATGTGGATTTGCGGCAAGAGGATTAAAGCCTGGGGATAAAGTTGCGGTAATTGGAAGTAATGTTCCACCATTATATTTTTCCATATTGGCTGCACAAAGTTTGGGTGCGATACCCGTTCCGTTGCACGCCGACTCGACTACTGAAGAACTCAAAGAATTATTGGCAAACTGTGAGGCGCGATTTGCGGTGCTTCAGGATCAACAACAGGTTGACGCTATCTATGCCGCGATTGAGGATTTGCCGAATCTTGTAGAAGTGATTTATTTCGATGAGCGTGGAATGCGAGAATATGATCACTCACACTTAAAAAGTTACCTTGAATTTGAAGAAGCAGGAGAAAGTTTTGCTGCCGAGCACGGGGCATTTTTTGACGATGTTGCATCCAAGATAACGCCAGAGTCTGAAGCCTTTATTGTTTATACATCGGGTACTTCTGGTGTATTTCGAGGCGCAGTGCTTACACACTCAAACTTTATAAGTACTGGTAACGCATTTATAGAGCAGGAGGGCATTGGTGACGATGAAAACGTATTTGCGTACTTGCCTCTCTCGTATGCTGGCACACTATTTTTTGTTTATACCTTGTGGATGATTAAGGGGTATACGATTAATTGTCCGGAGAGCAACGAAACTATTTTTATAGATATGCGTGAAGTAGGACCTACGTTGTTTTATGGTCCGCCTCATTTTTATAAGACTATTTATGGGCAAATCAATGCGCGCAGTTCGGCGACGAGGTCAAAAGGATTAGAAACAAAGTTGAGTTCTTTTGTCAGCAAGGGTCGCACCTGGCTTGATGATATTCTTGTGTTTAACCCCCTTAAAGATTTGTACGGTTTAAGCAGGATTAAACATGCCTATGTCGGTGGTGATGTAATTAGCGAGGACGTGTTTAGCTTTTTTCGTGCATTGGGGCTAAATCTTAAGACGACTTATGGGAATACTGAAAGCGCCGGTTGCATTAGTGTGCAATCGGAAAAAGATACGACCTATGAGCACAGTGAAGCAATGGTAGGTCAACCACTAGCGGGTGTGGAAGTAAAAATTTCGGATCACCAGGTAATGTTTAAAGGTTCAAATGCATTCAAGGGGTATTATGGCGATACTGCGCGAACGAATGCAGTAATGGATGCTGAGGGCTGGGTTGGAACACGTGACATCGGTGAAATCATTGACGACGAGCTTCATATAATAGAACGTTCGGATAGCATCAGTAAATTCAATTCGGGCGAATGGTTTTTGCCAAAACAAATTGAAAATGCATTAAAAGCATCACCTTATATAAAAGATGCAATTGCAGTCGGTGCCCAGCAGGACCATATCGTGGCTTTAATTGTATTGGATGCCGAAACAGTGGGTGCATGGGCAGAGATGCGACATATGCAATTTACCGGTATGCGTGACCTGGCAACAAAAGAGGAAGTTGTGGAGCTAATAAGTGGCCGTGTCAATGAGATTAATTCGAATATTGATCACGTAGGTGGGCAAGATTGCCCTCCTATTAAAAGATATACGATATTACACCGTCAATTTAGCATGTCTCAAGGTGAGATGACGCGTTCTTACAAATTGCGACGCAAAGAGGCAATGCATAACTTTAAGGCATTGATAGACGCGCTATATTCAGGTTCAAATTTATACGATGTTACCGACACAAGTGGTGCGGTTGTCACACAGCTAAGATTAGAAACTGCATAGAGTAAAAATGGATACCAGCACAAATTCTAATAACGCAGTATTGGTTCTAAAAGATATTAGTCTTTCTTTTAAAGGCGTTAAAGCAATCACTGACATCAGCTTTAATGTCCAAGAAGGTGAGATTTGCGCAGTAATAGGCCCCAATGGCGCTGGCAAGAGTTCCATGTTGAACGTGATAAATGGGGTATACATCCCTCAGGAAGGCTCAATCACTTTTTACGGTAAAGAATTTAAAAAGATGAAGCCAAGGCATGCGGCAATCATGGGTATTGGACGCACGTTCCAAAACATTGCACTGTTTTCCGGCATGTCTACACTCGACAATATTATGACTGGCCGTAACCTGATGATGAAAGCCACTTTCTGGGAAAATGCGTTAGGCATCGGCAGAGCCAGACGAGAGGAGCTTGAAAGTCGTCTAGCGGTTGAACAGATAATTGAGTTTTTAGGTTTGCAATCAATACGTAATACGCCGGTGTCAGCACTGCCGTATGGACTGCAGAAGCGTGTTGAGTTGGGTCGTGCGTTAGCCGCAGAGCCGAAAATGTTGTTGCTCGATGAGCCGATGGCGGGTATGACAGTAGAAGAAAAACTCGATATGTCCTGCTTTATTCAGGAAGTAAACAGAAATATTGGCACCACTATTGTACTCATCGAGCATGATATGGGTGTTGTTATGGATATTTCTGATCATGTTGTAGTAATGGATTATGGCAAGAAAATCGGCGACGATGTGCCAGAAGCAATTATGAACAATCAGGACGTAATTGATGCGTATCTGGGAGTGAGCCACTAAAATGATGCTGAACGAAATAAAGGAAGCATAGCGTGGGTGTATTTGACCTTTTCATGCTCGAAGTATTTATCGGTGGATTATTGTCCGGCGTGATGTACTCATTAGTCGCAATCGGTTTTGTACTTATCTTTAAATCCTCTGGTGTATTTAATTTCGCTCAGGGAACGATGCTGCTGTTTGCTGCGCTTACGTTTGTAAGTTTGACTGAACGGCAAGTACACTTTTGGGTAGCGTTTGCAATCACCTTGATGGTGATGGTTGTCATGGGAATAATTATTGAGCGCACCGTGATGCGGCCACTTGCCAATCAGTCACTGTTGTCTTTGTTTATGGCGACAGTGGGGTTGAACTACTTTCTCGAAGGGCTTGCGCAAGGTACCTGGGACTCTGCTGTGCATGGTATTGAGCTTGGTATATCCAATGACCCTATCTTTATGACTGAATACGTGCCTTGGCTAGATATAATTATCAGTCAGTTTGATATTGCAGCCGCAATCATTGCGGGGACCATGATTTTAGGATTAACCCTCTTTTTTCAGTATACCCGCACAGGAATGTCGTTACGTGCAGTGTCGGATGATCATATGGCAGCAATGGCCGTAGGGATTCCGTTAAGTCGAATTTGGGCGATTGTGTGGGCAGTAACTGGAGTGATTTGTCTCATTGCAGGATTGTTATGGGGCGATCGAGTGAGTGTTTCATTTACATTAACTGCTGCGGTGTTAAAGGGGTTACCCGTCATCCTTATTGGCGGATTGACATCGATTCCTGGTGCAATTGTGGGCGGATTGGTTATCGGTGCCAGTGAAAAGTTGGGTGAAATTTATTTGGCCGAATTAATTGGAGGACAAGGGATTGAGCACTGGTGGGCGTACACAACAGCGCTAATATTTCTAATTATTCGTCCCACCGGAATTTTTGGTGAAAAAGAGATACAGAGGGTCTAGTTATGTACTATCGTGAAGCTGGCAGATTAGTAGAAAGTTTTGCGAAGGATCGTCGCATGCTTCCTCTGAAAGAGGATCGCTGGATTGCGATCGTGTTTGTAGCATTTATGTATATAGTTGTTACTGCAATCGCAAGCGACTACTGGTTCAGTGCCATTCTTATCCCTATGATGGTACTTTCAATTGCTGCATTGGGGTTGAACATAGCCACCGGTTATACTGGGCAACTTTCGTTAGGAACGGCCGGCTTTATGTGCTTTGGTGCATTTGCAGCATTTAATTTGCTGCTACGCATTGATTGGATGATTGTGCCACTGGCATTTTTCCTCGCTGGAGTTATTGCGGGCCTGGTAGGGATTATTTTTGGTCTGCCTAGTTTGCGAATCAAAGGCTTTTATCTAATTGTGTCAACATTGGCGGCACAATTTTTTGCGGAATGGGTTTTTAATGCCTATCCGTGGTTTTTGAATTACACATCATCAGGGGTTGTGGCACTCCCGCCTTTCCATTACCGCGTATTCCCGTTTCAGAATGCAACGCCGCTAAACGATGCGTTCTGGCATAGCTATCAAGGGCGATACTTAATTACGTTGACTGTCACTTTGCTGCTGGCCCTGGCATGCAAAAATATGGTGCGCAGTGCTACCGGCCGCAATTGGATGGCTGTTCGTGACTTTGATATTGCTGCGAACGTAATCGGAATCTCGGTGGCAAAAACCAAATTGATGGCATTTTTTGTCAGTACTTTTTACTGTGGAGTAGCTGGTGCCATGTACTCGTATTGCTACATCGGCAACCTGGACTTTATGATTTTTAACCTGCGTCGGTCATTTCTTGTGATGTTTATGGTTATCGTGGGTGGCTTAGGTTCAATACTAGGTTCATTCCTGGGCGCAATATTTGTATATGGCTGGCCAATCCTATTAACTCGGACTGCGGATGCAGTATTTGGTGGGGGTACACTGGATACCGCATTTATAGAAAATAACTCCAAGATTATTGTGGGTACCATTATTATCGTGCTGTTGATAAGGGAACCTGGAGGTTTTGCTGCCTTGTGGACCACGTCTAAACAAAAGTTCCGCGTTTGGCCATTTAGCAAATAAAATTAAATTTAAACAAAATAAGAGTTTCCCGATCCAATTTATTGGGAATAACTAAGAAAAGTACCTCAAAGGAGGGGTTAAATATGAAGATGAGAGTAATGGTACTGGCAAGCGCACTGTTGTCGATGGTCGGCTTTAGCGGCATCGTAAGTGCAGAAAAGACCATGTACGTTCCGATTCCAAGTTATCGTGTAGGTCCGTATGCAGCGGGTGGCACAGGATACTTTGGCGGGATATTAGACTACTACAACCTGTTGAACTCACGCGGTGGCGTGGGTGGCGTGAAGCTGATTTGGTCAGAGTGTGAGACCGAGTATTCGGTGGAGCGGGGAGTAGAGTGCTACAAGCGATTGAAGGATCGTGAAGGTGGCGCGGTATTTTTTGATCCGCTATCCGTAGGGATTTCAACCGCACTGATCGAAACGGGTCGAGCGGACAAGATGCCGATTATCGCAGTGAACCACGGTAAGACCGCGGGTCAGCGAGGCGACATTTTCCCGTATTACTTCATGCCTGGCATCAACACCTATGACGAGCACTCCATTATGGTGCACTACATTGGTGGACTGGAAGGTGGATTAGACAATCTGAGAGGCAAGAAGATTGCGATGTTATTCCACGGATCACCGTACGGACGTGAAGCGATTGATTTCATGGACAGCATGTGTGAGAAGTGGGGTTGTACCCATGAGGCGATCGAAGTACCTCACCCAGGTAACGAGCAGCAGTCCCAATGGCTGAAGATTCGTAAGAGCAAGCCGGACTACGTATTACTACGTGGCTGGGGTGTGATGAATCCAGTAGCGATGCAGACCGCCAAGCGTATGGGTTATCCGGTAAGCCGCTTGATCGGAAACATCTGGTCCAACTCTGATGAGGACGTAATTCCAGCAGGCAGTGCAGCCGATGGCTATCAAGCGATCACGACGCACCCAGCCGGTACGGACTTCACCGTGGTACAGGACATCATCAAAGACGTGTATGGCGCGGGTAACGGCGACCTTCAGGACAAGAGCCGTTTAGGATCTGTGTACTGGAACCTGGGCGTATTGGCCGGCATCGTGCATACAGAAGCGTTACGCATTGCGCAAGAGCGCTTTGGTAATCGTCCATTGACTAGTGTAGAAGCTCGTTGGGGCTTTGAGAATCTGGTATTGAACGCAGACCGCATTGCAGAATTAGGTGCATCTGGCCTGGTACCGGAACTCAACCTGAACTGCATGGACCACGTAGGCGGTCACTTGGCGAAGTTCCAGCAATGGGATGCCAGTGCACGCAAGTGGAACATTGTGTCTGACTGGATTGAAGGCGATGTACCGTTGTCACAGGCGATCATTGATGCCGGTGCGGAGAAGTATGCCGCAGATAACAACATCACCCGACGTCCCTGCACAGCGACCGACAACGACGACGATTTCGATTTATAGTCTCGAGATCTTCTTTCCACCGGGCCTCCTCGGAGGCCCGGTTTTTTTTGCCCCGAATAAAGTGCCTGGCAACCAGGCTTCTTGCGTAATCCACCAGTTCGAAACCAACCCATGTCTTCAGAGCGACGCTCCGTATTGATTACCGGTTGCTCCTCCGGAATCGGTTATTGCGTGGCAAAAGAATTGCAGGCCCGTGGATATGACGTGGTTGCCAGTGCACGCAATTCTGCGGATGTAGACCGACTACATTCAGAAGGTTTGAAATCCGTTCTCTTGGACCTGGATAGTCCACAGAGCATCCAATCTGGACTGGCTCAGACCCTGGAGCATACACAAGGCACGCTCTATGCCCTGTTTAACAATGGCGCCTACGGTCAGCCAGGTGCGGTGGAAGATCTGTCACGCGACGTCCTGCGACAACAGTTTGAAACCAATGTATTTGGCTGGATCGAATTAACTAATCTGATAATCCCCATAATGCGCAAACAGGGTTATGGTCGACTTATTCAAAATAGTTCAGTACTGGGACTCGTCGCCCTTAAATTTCGAGGAGCTTATATCGCCAGCAAGTTTGCGATCGAAGGTTTCAGCGATACGCTGAGACTGGAAATGGAAGGAAGCAATATCTTCGTATCACTGATTGAACCAGGTCCCATTGAAAGCAATTTCCGCGCAAACGGACTAAAGGCATTCCAAAAAAACATCAATAGAAGTAAAAGCTTTTTTGAAGCTGAATATGTAAAAACCGAGCAGAGATTATTGAGGAAGGGCGTTGTAGCTCCATTTACAAAACCACCTAGCGCAGTTACACGAAAAGTTATTCGCGCCCTGGAAAGCAAGAAACCAAAACCACGGTATTATGTAACGTTTCCCACTTATCTCTTTACTAGTCTCAAACGTATTTTGACTGACAGAAAACTAGATAAAATTCTGCTAAGAGTTTCGCGTTAGACACCTGCGCCAGGCCAAAAGTAAACGCGAAAAAAACTGTCACCACTGTTACGTTGAAAAGGCTTTATTCGGCTATACCAGCATATTACGCAACTTTGGATGAATATTGTTTGTCAAAAACCAAATTGCCGTCTTTCAAATCAATCCTTACACAGTCCCCACTTTCATATTGCCCTGACAACAAAGCCTTTGCCAATGGGTCTTCAACAGCTTGCTGAATGGCTCTCTTAAGCGGTCGCGCTCCGTAGGTCGGATCAAATCCCGCATTACTAATAAATTCCAAAGCCGCTTCGGTGAATTCGACTTCGATTTCCCTCGCGGTTAATCGACCTTGCAAGTGTTGCAACTGGATCTTCGTGATCTCCAGTATCTGGCTCTTGGAAAGTGGCCGAAAAACAATAGCATCGTCTATACGATTGATGAATTCTGGTCGGAAGTGTTGTCCAACCACCTCCATCACGGTCGCTTTTATCTGTTCATAATTTTGTGTTGCAGCCAATTCCTGAATTCGATCACTACCCAGATTCGAAGTCATGACAATTACGGTATTCCTGAAGTCTACTGTACGACCGTGGCCGTCAGTCAGGCGACCATCATCAAGCACCTGCAATAATATATTAAATACATCATGATGAGCCTTCTCGACTTCATCAAGTAAAATCACGCAATAAGGCTTGCGCCGTACCGCCTCGGTCAAATAGCCACCTTCTTCATAACCGACATACCCTGGTGGCGCACCAATTAATCGTGCGACCGAGTGCTTTTCCATGAACTCTGACATATCAATTCGGACAATAGCTTCTTCCGTGTCGAACAGAAACTCCGTAAGCGCTTTTGTCAATTCTGTTTTACCCACTCCGGTTGGTCCTAACATCAGGAATGAGCCATTTGGTCTATTTGGATCTGCCAGTCCCGCACGGGATCTGCGTACCGCGTTGGATACTGCAGCAACAGCTTCCTCCTGCCCTACAACTCTGCGCTGCAGTTGCTTTTCCATCTCGAGTAATTTTTGTTGCTCGCCAGCCAGCATCTTAGCGACAGGAATACCAGTCCAGTGCGCGACAACCTCTGCAATTTCATTATCAGTCACTTTATTTCGCAACAATCGGGTAGGCTGACTTTCGGCCCCAGCTGATGCCTGCAGCTTTTTTTCCAGCTCGGGAATCTGGCCATACTGTATTTCTGACATTTTGGCCAGATCACCCGCGCGATGCGCAGCATCCAATTCAATGCGCGCCTGCTCAAGCTCTTCCTTAATATGGTGAGTGCCCTGCAAAGCAGCCTTATCTGCATGCCAGATTTCTTCTAAATCAGCATACTTTTTATCGAGTTCTTGAATTTGTTCTTCTAGCAGCTGCAATCGCTTCTTGGAGGCATCATCAGATTCTTTGCGTAAGGCCTCGCGTTCAATCTTCAACTGGATTAGACGCCGGTCAAGTTTATCCATCTCTTCCGGTTTGGAATCAATTTCCATGCGAATCTTTGATGCGGCCTCATCAACCAGATCAATTGCCTTATCCGGAAGCTGGCGGCCTGAAATATAGCGATGAGACAGCGTTGCCGCTGACACAATGGCAGGATCAGTAACATCAACACCATGATGCAGTTCGTATTTCTCTTTCAACCCACGCAAAATTGCAATAGTGTCTTCCACTGACGGCTCATCCACAATGATTTGCTGAAATCGCCGCTCTAACGCAGCATCTTTCTCAATGTATTCTCGATACTCATCCAGTGTTGTCGCGCCAACACAATGTAACTCACCTCTGGCAAGTGCCGGCTTCAACATGTTCCCTGCATCCATCGCACCTTCAGCCTTACCGGCACCCACCATGGTATGCAACTCATCAATAAACAGAATAATCTGCCCTTCCTGCTTGGCTAAATCATTCAACACACTTTTAAGTCGTTCTTCGAATTCACCTCTAAACTTTGCACCGGCGATCAGCGCACTTAAGTCGAGTGAAAGTAGACGTTTATTCTTGATGCCTTCGGGCACTTCGCCATTAATAATTCGTTGCGCGAGACCCTCTACGATGGCAGTTTTCCCAACACCTGGCTCACCAATTAACACGGGATTGTTCTTGGTGCGACGCTGCAATACCTGAATGGCCCGCCGAATTTCATCATCTCTTCCGATAACGGGATCCAGTTTTCCCTGCTCCGCACGCTCAGTTAAATCAATCGTATATTTATCAAGCGCCCCGCGCTGATCTTCCTGGTTTGGATTATTCACATTTTGACCTTTACGTAACTCCTGAATAGAGGCCTGCACCCTGGACGCATCGGCACTCAACTGCTTGAGTATCTCGCCAAGCTTGCCCTTGTCATCGAGTGCAGCCGCTGCAAATGCTTCACATGCAATATATTCATCACCCCAGTCGTGAGCAATTTTTTCACATCGATTGAGCAATCCTGCCAGACTCGTGGAGACGTGGACTTCGCCAGCTGTTCCACTTACCTGCGGCAAATTCTCTAGCGCCGACTGACACTCTGTTACCAGTCTCGCAGCATCGATATTTGAATTTGTATATATGCTGTAAACACCACTTCCCTGCTGCTGCAGCATGGCTAGCATCACGTGCACCGGTTCCATCATTTGATGACTTTTCTGCACTGCCAGCGACTGCGCTTCCTGCAATACTGTTTGGAATGTAGTAGTTAATTTATCCGTTCTCATTTTCGTGTGCCATTGCCTACTGTTTTTATAATCTGGGGATCACAGCTCCCAAATTCAAGTCAGTCCAGCCAAATTAATGTCGCCATTCTCCCTGTCGCGGCATTACGTCGAAAAGAGTAAAATTTTTCATGATCTGTGTAGGTACAGAGATTTCCGCCATAAACATTAGATATATCGGCCGATGCCAGAACAATCTTTGCGGCCTGATAGATATTCATCTGCCAACTATCCGAACCCGATTCAGTAAATGCCTTCTCAAACTCACTACGCTGTTCTAAATAAGCCGAGTAGACATCAGCTCCTACCTCAAACGCCTGAGGACCGATTGCCGGGCCCAACCATGCAACCTTCGGCCTGGCATACGTGGACATCGCCTGAACGGTGTTCTCAATCACCCCTCCCAATAGGCCCCGCCAACCCGCGTGCGCCACACCAACACAAGACCCTTCCTGGTCAGCAAACAGGATTGGCAGGCAATCTGCTGTCAAAACTGCACAAACTACGCCTTTTGCGGTGGTATACGCTGCATCAGCCTCGACAGCATCCGGATTAATCGTTGCTG
>CAJIBE010000050.1_pt1 | contig 41840 bp, 45 predicted proteins | sample 9199301 | NCBI WGS metagenome assembly CAJIBE01 (sample SAMEA7708291, study PRJEB35096) | sediment metagenome | biome: marine neritic benthic zone biome [ENVO:01000025]; feature: sediment [ENVO:00002007]; material: shallow marine sediment [ENVO:03000034] sea grass bed [ENVO_01000059] ... | reverse complement strand
GTGTCATCCAGATCAAAGGTAATACACTCTATTTCAGAAATCACTTTTTCGCCATTCCCTGCACAGTGATGGTCACACAACGATGATGCGCTGAAGTTCTATGCTCCCATAGATAGACACCTTGCCATATCCCCAGACCAAGTTTTCCGTCGCTTATTGGAAGCGTAAGACCTGCCTGAGTAAGGACAGAACGTACATGCGCCGGCATATCATCCGGTCCCTCCGCAGTATGCACAAACATTGGATCGCCATCGGGAACCAGTGTGGACATAAACGTTTCCAGATCAACACGCACATCAGGATCGGCATTTTCGCACAGCATCAGTGACGCGCTGGTGTGATGGACAAAGACATGACAGAGTCCGGACTCTATTCGTGATGATCGAACGATATCCTGTAAAGATCGACTAATTTCAATGCTGCCCCGTCCCCTGGTCGGCACCTGCAGCGTTTCCTGTATACATACCATGTTTGTGGGCATTTCAATTTTGGCAATGGTTCGTGTACTGTCAATTTCTTGGTTAAACTAGTCCGCAATACATAGTAACAAAATGCTTAACTGATCATGCAAGACGATCCCACTTTCATCGTCCGACGAAAATCGATTCCTGTACGAATCGGCACGGTATTGGTAGGCGGTGATGCGCCGATTGTAGTCCAGTCAATGACAAATACCGATACGACCGATGTTATCCGTACGGCCGCTCAAATTGCTGAACTCGCGCAAGCAGGCTCTGAGATTGTTCGCATCACCGTTAATAATATCGAGGCTGCCCGGGCGGTCGCGCCAATCAAGGAACAGCTTGCCAAGATGAATATCGACGTCCCCATTGTGGGTGATTTTCACTTTAACGGGCATAAGCTGTTACAGGAAGCACCACAATGTGCTGAAGCACTGGACAAGTATCGGATTAATCCCGGAAATGTAGGCCGTGGCCGCAAACGCGATTCCCAATTTGCCGCAATGATCGAATCGGCATGCGAATACCATAAGCCGGTACGTATCGGCGTCAATTGGGGCAGCCTCGATCAACAAGTTCTGGCTGAAGAGATGGATAAAAACAAGCAGCGACCCGAGCCAAAAACAGTGGAATCAGTCATGCATGAGGCATTGATAAATTCTGCATTGGGCAGCGCGGCATACGCACAGACCTTGGGATTGCCTGCAGAAAAAATTATCATCTCGTGCAAGTTGAGCGACGTGCAGCAACTCGTTCAGGTTTACGCCACTCTTGCTGAACGCTGTGACTATGCATTGCATGTTGGTTTGACCGAAGCCGGAATGGGCGTTAAGGGTACCGTAGCATCGGCGGCTGCCCTCGCCATCCTGCTCCAGCAAGGCATTGGGGACACCATACGCATATCCCTGACCCCGGAACCCGGCGGATCGCGCAGCGAAGAAGTTATCGTCGCACAGGAATTATTACAGTCCTTGGGATTACGCGCATTTACTCCCGCAGTTACCTCATGCCCTGGCTGCGGACGAACTACCAGCGATTATTTTCAACACCTGGCCGATGAAATTCAGGGTTATCTAAGAACGTCGATGAAAATGTGGCAACACAGTCATCCTGGAGTAGAAAATATGTCAGTTGCCGTTATGGGTTGTGTAGTCAATGGTCCCGGCGAAAGCAAACACGCAAATATCGGCATTAGCCTGCCAGGAAGCGGCGAGGCACCGGTCGCACCGGTTTATATTAATGGAGAAAAGGCCTGCACCTTGCGCGGAGACACTATTGCAGATGAATTCAAATCGATCGTAAATAACTATGTGGATGAGAATTACCGTAGCGGTTAGCCTGAGCCTTCAAGCAGCGCCATCTTTTCGTCGAGCAAGTAAGGGTTCGCTATGATAATACAGTGGGTTATTTTAAGTATTTAATGTAACTGTGGAGCGCATCGAATAATTACGCTTTTTAATATGCCAATGTTTCAGGGAACTCAACTGACTGTGTTAGTATCAAATCTGGAAGTATCAAGAGAAACTCATTTATCAAGAAACATGATGGAAGTATTTGCTAGCAAAGTTGAATCCGACCTTTCAGTTCACCAAATTTCCTTATCAGTTCTTTTTGCTCTCTGGTTAATCCTGGGATTAGCCACCTACGCTTTTGCACTGTTTTTAATTTGGTTGCCACAGATTGAAAGTGTCACAATAATTTAGTTTAACTAACTATTGCTCATTGATTCACAAGGTAGGTAGGTAACGTGTCAACAGCGATAACGCAAGAGCGACGAAAAGTTGCAGATCGAAGGGGAATGGCGCCACCTCCACTATTCCCGTTTTTTGACTCCGAAGATACGCTGGTTCGGCAAGAACGCAGACACATCCCCGATCGGCGGATCAGCAATATTTGTATCGAGGATCCCAATCAAAGTCTTGAAATTGAAGAGGATTTGGAAGACAAACGCCTGTTTATCTGGTTCAACGATGAAATTCGTGAAATCCAGCGCTCAGAAGAAGGTTTCCTGCTGGGTCGATCAACGCGCTGCATGGCCCACTTCAACAGCCGATTCGTGTCTCGAGAACATGCCAGAATATGCTATCAGGAAGAGGCCTACTATCTAATCGACAACAGCACTAATGGGACTTATGTCAAAAATGATGATGGTGAGGTGTATGTCAGCAAGGATAAGATACTGATTAATGGCAGTGGCGTGATCAGTTTAGGCGTACCTTTTGAGCATACCGATAGTGATGTAATACACTATTTCATTGGGTAAAAATAGCCCGCCTAGACAATCTCGCATCACCCGCTGATATTTGTCGGCTACATGAAGCCGTTCTTCGGCTTTTTGCATATTTGAACATGCACATTTATTTGGCTTGCGACATACTTTGTGGATGTCACAAAAATCTGCAAAAAATTCAGAAGATTCAACAGAACGCCGCAAATGGGGCAAACGCCCTACCTATCCTTTTGTAGATAGTAACGGAGTTCTGGTCACCAAAAACCGGCGGCTATCGATCGAATTAAGGGAAAATCAGGATGAAAATAAAGAACCTGACATTCCACTGCTCGATACCAACCAGTTGGAGAGTGTGGACACTGCGCCTGAGTTACCTGCAATTTTGCAGGAAAATGAGATTACCAACGTGGGCACCCGCCCGCTCCAGCCACAGTCCAAGCCAGACGAAAAAATGGAGCTGGTTTTTCAGAAATGGCGCATTAATTTATCCGCAAGTGAGACCCGCTGTAGTTTGGGACGTGACCAAAGCTGTGATCTGGTGCTGCTGAATCGGTTTGCTTCCCGCCGTCACGGTCGTCTGGAATGGCGTAGTGGTAGATTTTATTTTTGCGACCACAGCTTCAATGGTACTTACATTGACTTTGACGACGGCAGAAGCACCCATATTTGTCGTGACGAAATTGTCCTGAGCGGATCCGGCATTCTCAGCCTAGGAAAACCGACCAACGTTGAAAAAGAATTTGTTGTTCGCTTTTTAATCAGCTAATTTTTCTCTGGAAGCTGACCGGCTTTCAGCGCTTCAATAATTTATTACTCTGGGAGACTCTACATTGCAGGCCTTCCTTTACCTATCCTATGCTCACTAAATTAACATCGGTCCCTCGCAAAGAGAGTATCAGGTGGCAAGTAACCAAGATCTCGAATCACGTATAGCTGAATGCAGATCATTGGACGACTTTCTGGCTATTGCCAGCGAATCGATAACGGATCCAGCCGATCCAAACTATGTAAAGTAGCTTCTACAGCAAGCCGAGATGCGCTGCCAAATACCCCTTTATCACGGTCGAAGTTGCTGCTTGCCGTCGACAAACATCTTCAAGATCAAATTTGGGTAAACAGGATATTAAATGCCTCGACAGAAAACGCCGAGAATTTTACCAGCTTGTATTCAGTTACTAGTGCTGCCCTAAATGAGATACCTGATCAATCAGCTCGCGCGGAAATCGTCAAGAAATATTATCAGGAGTAGCAGCAACAATTAGTTGCGCACAATCCAAGCAGTTTTGATTACGTTAAAATTGCACGCGTTGTGGGGAAAAGTCTAGAAGATAAGGACTAAATACAACAGCTATTACAAAGCGCAAAATAAACCAGCATTTTGCCGATAGAAAAAATGAAAATCGATCTAGTTGCGAAATATCTGTAATTCACCAATGAAAGTCAGTTCACGTTTAAAGACTTTCTAAATATGTGCTCTGCCCCTGCGCAAGTAAGGCAAATTATCTGCACACTATTATCATCTCGCATGGAATTGACGGAGATTGAATTGTTATATGCAGATATTGAATCCAAATTTACACAACCTATTGAAAAATTGAGTTGGCCCGAGGGGATTGTTAAAGAGTTGAAAAATAAGGAATGGGCACAGTAGGTTTATTCTAAACTTGCATCACACTTTAATTTTGGAGAGCAAACTGCGCGCTTCAACGCTTTCCTGGATTCGCAATTTGGTTGCGGATTTTGGTAACAAAATTCAGGACTTGCAGAATTTTTCACTTCATTTTATGACAGCCATCACGGGCATAAGTCTTCGAGATGCATAACATTGTTCATAGGATTTTAGGAGAAACTACGCTCGGCAAGAGCCCAACCTCGAAGTGAACTATTATGCGCCGTAAACAACTTATTGACACTATTACACGAATTCAGCAGGCAATTGCGGATAGCGAACTGCTGGAAAGATTACACGTTCGAATTGTTGCATTAAGAAAACCAGGAAAACAAGCCCCAAATGTTGGCGATCTTCTAGCAGCGCTGAACCAGTTTTCGATTCGCATGAGTAAATTTACAGATGCTGAAAGAGAGGTATTAATACAACTGGATCTGCATCACCTCAACGACCCAAAGAACTGGCCAAAATTAATTTCTACTGAGAATCCCGATCTACTGAAAAGTGTTTTCAGTAACTTACGCAGGCTACGCGCCAGCCTCCAGTACTTCCAGCGCGTCATCACTCTTGGTCATGACGAGTTTACCGTTCTCGAAACAGAAGACGAGACCATTTCCATTCTGGTGCTTCCGGATGAGAACACCAAAGATACGCCGAAAAAGATTGCATCGATTCTGGAAAGCGTACAGCAACTCTACAATTGCTTTGCAACACTGGAACACATCAATGATCCTGAGCCACTGACTATCATGGCATTGGATTCCGGCTCAGAAAAAGCAATTGAACTACAAGGCGATACCAGGATTCTTGAGAAAATGAAAGAGCTCTTATACGGAGTGTGGATGCAAGTATTGCCTTCACATAACCAGTACCTAAGTGAGCAACTCAAGTTAATTCTGAAATCACTGCCTATCCTTGAGCGCATTGAGGAACTTTCATCTCTAGGCCGACTGGAGAAAGAAAAAGCAGCACTGGTTAAGCGTCAGTTAACTACCAGCCTGGAAGATTTGATTCGCTCCAATACGATTATTGAAGAAATGTACGAACACTGGCAACGTGATCCACGCGTAGCCATGCAACTGACTCCGCGTCTAACCTCCCAAAATATTGAAGAAACTGAGGAAGAAACACCGGAGTTTGCTACCCAGCAGCGCATGAATCCATTCATCACAACAAAACGTGATGAAAAAAAAGCTACCGAAAATGTTATGAAGGTTCAGCCAAAGTCAAGTGGGAACATCAACATACTGAGCGAATCAGAGAAAAAACGTTTCCTGAGCAAATTGAAGCTGGAGATGAGTGAATCGTAAGTCTGGTTATTTAGACTTACCCATCAATTGTCTAATTTTTTTACGTTGATGCTTGTCGGGTTTCTTTTCTACACGCGGCAAGCCCTGGTTTAATATCTTACGCTGCGCAGTGATCAACTCTCGCTGCGCAGCACTTTCTTCACTTTCCTCGTATAATTCTTGCGCCTCAGCTGCAGGCCGGCGTTGCTTGCTAATCTTCTTCACAACGACTTCCAGCTTAAATGCCGGCTTGGTTAACAACACGACATCTCCAACTTTTACACGATAGGACGATTTAACGCGCCGACTATTCACATGCACGCGACCACCTTCCACGGCATTTGTTGCCACACTTCGAGTCTTGTAAAAGCGCGCTGCCCATAACCACTTATCAATACGCAGAACTTCGTCCATATTGAATGCTGTCGAAATATTTAAATATGGCTGCCAGAATTTTTAATCAATCGGAATAAATGCGTAACCTTTTTGCTGATACCCAATTAATGAAACGAAGGTATTACCCACGGGTTTAACCCCAGAAATAATTGTATGGTTATCTATTCCCAGAAATCGTGCGGCAACTGAACATGATTCCATCCTAACTCCTGGTCGCGCGCTCAACTTCTGAATCAGCTGCACGAGTGCTTCGTGTGCCTCTTCTTCATCAAGGGAAAGTTCCAGGGGTTCCGTTGATATTAGTTTCAACACACGCCCATGAAACGTAAATACATATCCGGTTTTATATTCTGTCGCACAAGGTCATCATAGGTTTCCTCAATTACCTGCATAAGAAACAGCAATCTAGCTGGGCTTGAAACCGTTACATCCCAAACAACTTTACCTTCTGTCAATCCCTGTAATGCATCCTCATCACTCGGTTTCTCGGCATACACAAAATTCACCAGTAAAAAGTATATACATCCAATCCACACACACATTGGTCCAATTCGTTCTACTTTCATCATGTTTCCCTCTTTATTATTACTTGCGATTCACGATCTAAAATCCTTCGAAACAAAAAAACACGGTCGCGGTAAGTTCGACTTTTTTACTTTAATGATTTTCCAAAGTACAAATATTATACACTCGAGCATTACGAAAAACGCCCTGGAGACAACCCGAATTGATCCAGCTGAGCCAAAATCAAATCAATTGATACTGACCCATCACAAGAATTTAACGACAGCTTTTTACAGCAGGCAAATTAGATTTATAAATATAATGAAATTAATACTTCATCTAATCGAGCGAACGTATTAAAGTACGCCCGCACAAGTTCATTCTTAGCCGCATTCGGTTATTTTCATTTCAATAACATTACGACATTCATGGAGAAAATAGTGGATTTTCGAAAATCTTCGCTTACTATCTTGCTCGGCATCATGGCAATTTTTATTCCACCCGTATTCGGAGAAACTACAGAAACATACAATCAGCAATACTCTCCACAATGCAGCGTGCGAGCTGAGTTTTATGACCCCGAAGCAATGGCTAATACAATGGCCAATCCTGAAAAATTTATGGAATTATTCATCATTATGAGCAGTCCTGAAACGGCCGAGACAATGGTGGCGTGCTCTTCCAACCCTGAGCAATGGCATGCATGGATGGCAAAAATATCCGACCCGGTCAAAATGACGAATACGATGTCAGCATTTATGAATCCACTGATGTTCGCCAAGTGGATGACGGCTTCTATGAATCCACTGTTCTATCAACCAATGCTTGTTTTCATGAACCCTGCATTCTATATGCGGTGGGTAGCCACCACGACAAAGCCCGGATTCTTTCAACCAATGTACAGAATGATAGATCCAAATTTTTATTCTAGCGCCCAAAAAGCATCTTACGGTTTCCCGATACTCGCGGACGCGCATCTGAATCAGTAAATTCTCAGCAAAGTACTTGCTACTGACGATGTGGAGCAAAAAAAAGAGCCGCTGTCTTATCGATCTGCGGCTCTTTCTATTTGCGTTATTGCCATGTCTCACTCACTGTTCGCGGCAATAATCTTGAAGTAGTTTACATTTACGCATCTAACGCCTACGGCGTCCCGGCTTTGGAGACTCAAAATTCACTTTCAGTGGCTTTCCATTGAAATCTTTGCCATTTAATCCAGCAATAGCGGCACGCGCTTCATGCCCTTCCATTTCTATAAAGCCAAAACCCTTACACTGACCAGAAAAAACATCAGTGACTAATCTTGATGACCGCACTGTACCGAACTCTGAAAATAGAGCCTGGAGCTCTTCCTCGTTGGTACTGGCGGGCAAATTACCAATAAATAATTTTTTCAACTCTAATCCCTCTTGGGAATGTTGGGCTGGAGCAGCCCTAAAAAAGAACCCCGCAGTAGCGGGGTTCTGCATATCCAACTATACGATGAGCTATTAACTATGCAGCTGTGACGTTGGTTGCCTGAAGACCTTTCGGTCCATTTTCAACTTCAAAAGTAACTTGTTGCCCTTCATTTAAAGTTTTGAATCCCGTGCCCTGGATTGCACTGTAGTGTACGAATACATCTGCACCGCCATTTTCCTGAGAAATAAAACCAAACCCTTTGGATTCATTGAACCACTTTATTGTACCTGTAGCCATATAAGTTTTTACCTTTAATCAATTAATGTAGAAATTTGCGTACAGCTAGTGAAACAGGGGACTTAGAGAGGTAACACGAAGGGAACAACTATAATTGCCAATTACAAAATCTGTAGCTGTGCGTACTATAGGATAACTATTTCAATATATCCAGATATTTAAGTAAATTTTCAGTCTTAATTTCAACCAGCTGGTCGACTGTTTCGGCCGTTTAAAGCCAATCCACAATATGATGTTCCAGCGGCCCTGCCTTATCGTGCGCTATGGTTCTATTTTTCACGGAAATATTGGCCTTTTGCACACTTGCCGGATCTCCAGAGCGTAACGGGTGCCATTCTGGCAGTACTTCGGAATAAAATCGTAGCCGGTACGCACAGGTTTGGGGCAACCAGTCAAATTCGTGCGGCCGCTGCAGCGAAAGGGAAATGCATGAAGGGACTTTTTCAGTTCTATGCGCATAATCCTTGCATCGACAGGTTTCAGGGTCAAACAGTCTGCAAGCTACATTGGTGTAGTAGACTTTCTCGGTTCCCTCATCCTGAAGTTTCGACATGCAACACTTGCCGCACCCGTCGCATAATGATTCCCATTGCGAGGAAGACAGTTCGCTTAAGGGATCATCTAACCAATCAGGATCAACCACCCATTATCACCATACACATTCAGATTACCAAATCGCAATTACGCTGCGATATCCAGCATTAGTTTATTCAGTCGCGCTACAAAATCGGCAGGATCCTCTAACTGCCCACCCTCTGCCAGAATTGCTTGTTCAAACAATAACATCGACCACTCGCCAAGCTGTTCACCGCTTGATTCTTCCTTCATCTTCGCCAAAATAGGATGAGAAGGGTTAACCTCCAGCACAGGCTTTGTATCTGGGAGCTGCTGACCGGCCTGCTTGAGTAAATGCTGCATATATAATGCCATTTCGTGCTCATTTAATACGATACAAGCAGGCGAAGTAGTCAATCGATGAGACACGCGCACGTCTTCAACCCGTTCGCCGAGGGAATCTTTAATTTTCGAAACAATATCTCTGGATTCTTTCTCCACTTCCTGCTGCTGTTCTTTTTCAGCCTCATCCGAGAGTTTGTCCAGATCAAGCTCACCTTTGGCGACGGAAACAAAGCTCTTTCCTTCAAATTCAGTCAGCGAACCCATCAACCATTCATCTACCCGGTCATGCATCAATAAAACCTCAATGCCTTTCTTACGAAATATTTCCAGATGGGGGCTGTTTTTTGCAGCATTGAAGTTGTCAGCTGTTATGTAATAAATAGACTCCTGCCCTTCCCTCATTCGGCCAACATAATCTCCAAGCGCCACATTTTGTTCTTCATTGTCATCATGGGTAGATGTAAAACGTAGCAATTTTGCGATTTGTTCCTTGTTTGCAAAATCCTCTCCCGGTCCTTCCTTCATGACCTTCCCGAACTCGCGCCAGAATGTTTCATACTTCTCAGGCTCTTTAACAGCCATCTGTTCCAGCATGCTCAAAATCTTTTTTACTGATCCGGAACGGATTGAATCGATGACTTTATTACTCTGGAGAATTTCTCGAGAAACATTCAAAGGCAAATCACTGGAATCCACCACACCACGGGCAAATCGCAAATAGCGTGGCAACAATTTTTCTGCATCCTCCATAATAAACACACGTTGCACATACAGCTTCAATCCATGTGATTGATTGGGCTCATACAAATCAAACGGCGCTTTACCTGGGATATATAGTAAAGAAATATACTCCGTTTTCCCTTCCACCCGACTATGGGTCCATGCAAGCGGATCTTCAAAGTCATGGCCGACATGTTTATAAAATTCCTTGTATTCGTCGTCACTGATATCTGATTTTGATCTCGTCCAAAGCGCTGAAGCCTTATTGACTACTTCCCATTTTGCCGTCGGTTCACCGTTATCATTCTCCTCTCGCATTTCAATCGATAGCGGGACATGATCTGAGTACTTGGAAATAATTGAGCGCAAACGCCAGCCCGACAGCAGATCTTCCTCTTCATCCTTAAGATGCAAGATTACTTCCGTTCCACGCTTTTTGATTTCAACCTCTTCAATAACATACTCTCCAGTACCCTCAGATACCCAATGAACACCCCGCTCAATGCCCACATTGGCGCCGCGTGTTTTAAGCTCCACTTTATTTGCCACAATGAATGCCGAATAAAAGCCAACACCAAACTGACCAATCAGATTGGAATCCTTAGCCTGATCACCGGTCAGACTCTGAAGAAATTCCTTGGTACCCGATTTAGCAATGGTGCCAATATGTTTGATAACCTCATCGCGTGTCATACCGATTCCATTGTCACGCACCGAAATAGTTTTTGCTTCCTTATCGTATTCAATCTGAATTTTGAGATCGGCATTATCAGAAAGCAGATCGGAATTGGATAAAGACTCAAACCGCAGCTTGTCACAGGCATCTGATGCATTAGATATCAGTTCGCGCAAAAAGATTTCCTTGTTTGAATACAAGGAATGAATCATCAAATGGAGGATCTGACTGACTTCAGATTCGAATTTAAGGGTTTCTTTCTTTACTTGCTCACTCATACTGCATCGAACTCCGTTAATGATTCTGAGCACTTATATGGTGGCTCAGTTGAAAAAATACAACCCACTATTCCCATTTCCTGACTAACCAAAAACAATCCATGCTCATTTTCGGAAATAGCATCGCGTTGCAAACCAATCAGCTGTCGACATCATCGACGTCCAACTGCCCTGTAATTCTGCGTCTTATGTGGGACCAGCTTATTCCTGTCGCCAGAACACCTGCAAAAATGATCAGAATAAGAGTCGTGACCATCTTGATATTCTCCAGCGAGACAATATCAAAATCGATTGCTAACCATAACAAGGCGCCAAAAAAAGATGCTGCCAAGATAAGACCGAATAATCCCAATGAGCGCATCGTCGCACGCAAATAAATAGTCCAGCCAATCACTAGCACAACCCCCGCTAAAACCAACATAGGAAGACTGGTACCCGTATCAACAGTAGGGAAAAGGTAAGACTTAAGCCAATGAAAATATGATTTCTCATACGGATTATAAGTGCAAAATACCAGAGCTAATGCAATTAAAAATCGCAGCAACACTCCCTGCCATGTGATCTTTTTGATCGTCATAAAAACTCCTGGATTTAATCTAACGTATTTTAATGGCCAAACATCCGCTATTGTTAGCGTGCGCCTTCATGCTGCAAGAGCCAGCGTTTACGCGCAATCGGGTTTCCCACAACACGCCCAGAGTATCCGCCGATACCCCCCTTGCTCACCACACGATGGCAGGGAATAATAATCGAAACCGGGTTTGATCTGCATGCATTACCAACGGCTCGTGCCCCGCTTTGAAGCTTGTTGGCAATGTCTCCGTAGGTCATCGACTTGCCATAGGCAATTTTACGTAACTCCTTCCATACGGATCGTTGAAACTCTGTCCCTTGTACATCCAGCGGAACATCAAAGCGGGTTCGACCCGAATTAAAGTATTCCATTAATTGTTGATATACCTCTGCCGCGATTCCGCTGCGAGGTACATTCGGTTTTTGTCTGGAAGAAATATATGTCAGGCAACTGATACCTCGACCGTTTAACTGCAGACCGAGGCTGCCCACGGGCGTAGGTAATATAAAATCACATTTAACCGGACTGGTTTTCACTACTTTCCATTCCTTAAAACAAAAAAACGCCCCTACTTAGGAGGCGTTTTTATTGCAAAATGATCTGGAAATACAAAACTACAGTTTTTCTTTAATCCTCGCCGCTTTACCGGTACGTCCACGCAAATAATACAATTTAGCACGTCGTACGTCACCACGACGTTTTACTTTGACATTATGTAAAAGCGGACTGTGGGTCTGGAATACACGCTCTACACCTTCGCCGTGAGAAATCTTGCGTACCGTGAATGCAGAATTTAATCCGCGATTACGCTTTGCGATGACTACACCCTCAAAGGCCTGCAAGCGTTCACGGTTACCTTCCTTAACACGAACCTGAACGACAACCGTATCACCAGCAGAAAACTCCGGTAATTCGGACTTCAGTTGTTCTGCTTCCAACTCTTGAATAATATTTTTCATTGATCTATCTCTTTTACACTACTCTACTTGTTCTGCTAAAAATTCACTGAGTAACTTTTTTTCCTTTTCATCCAGTGAGCGTTTTTCTATCAGGTCCGGACGACGCAAATAGGTTCTGCCTAATGCCTGTTTTAGTCTCCACCTTGCGATCTTTTCATGGTCACCACTCAACAGCACTTCTGGTACCGTCTGCCCGTCAATAGCTTCGGGTCGCGTATAGTGCGGATAATCCAGTAGCCCTTGTTCAAATGATTCTTCCATTGCTGACTGATCATCACCCAACACCCCGGGCAATGTCCGCACAACGGAATCAATAACTACCATTGCCGCCAGCTCACCGCCACTGAGGACATAATCACCCAGAGACCATTCCTCATCAATTTCTGTTTCAATCAGACGTTCATCTACGCCTTCATAACGCCCGCATAATAGCACCAGTTGCGGACATGCACTGAATCGACGCACCGTCGCCTGGTCCAGTGCCTTTCCCTGAGGACTGAGATACACGACAGTACTCGATCCTTTAGCATCGGCTTGCGTACGCGCATGCTTAATTGCCTTTTGCAATGGCTCAAACTGCATTACCATTCCGGGCCCACCACCGTACGGTCGATCGTCTACACGGTTATGGTCAAGTTCTGAGAAATCCCGTGGATTAATCATTCCCAGCCTAACCGTGCCATCCTGTATTGCACGTCCTACAACCCCATGATTTCCTATTGTCGCAATCATTTCAGGAAATAGCGTAATAACATCAATTTGCACAGCTACTTCCTCCAACGTGCAATATCGCAATTAATATTCGATATCCCAGTCGACAATCATGGTTTTATTGTCCAGATTGACCTTTTTAATTACCTGCCTCATAACATAGGGTATCAGGTGTTCGGCGCCTTTCTCATCCCGCACGACCATTACATCGTTAGCGCCTGTTTCCATTAACCGAACCAATGTTCCGATCGTATTTTTCGAAGTATCGAAAACTTGCAGACCGATTAACTGATACCAATAGTATTCATCGGCAGTTAGTTTAGGTAGATCGTCTTGTTCCACCCAGATCTCTTTTTCCAGCAAACTGACTGCCTGGTCACGATCATCTATTCCAGCCAGCTTTGCGATGACTCCATCATTATGGGAGCGCCCATTCTCGAGTTTTATTTCGCAATCCGCATCGCGCCCTAAATACCAGCGTGCGTAATTCAAAATTTGGCTGCGTGGACGAGTATAGGAAAATACCTTAACCCAGCCTTTTACTCCAAACAGGCCATGAATCTGGCCCAGTAAAATTTTCCCTGTTCCCTTCAAACCGGACGACAAGCCGTTGCTCGTGCCTGGTCAGCCGTTACTAATCAGCGGCGGCTTCGACGCTTTTGAGCAGCGTTTCCACACGCGCAGAAGGCTTGGCGCCGACTGATTGCCAGTGCTTGACGCGTTCCAGCTCGACATGGAGTCGGGTTTCCTGGCCGGTTGCACGCGGGTTGAAATAACCAAGCCGCTCAATATAGCCACTGTCTCGTCGTTTACGAGAATCGGTCACCACGATGTGGTAGAAAGGACGCTTTTTTGCGCCACCACGCGCTAATCTAATACTTACCATACTCTGTATCTGTACTCTTCAAAATGTAAGGAAACCGCGGTCAATCACGGCGAACCGCGCATTCTACGCAATTGGCTGGAAATTTAAAGTCTGAAACCGTAAAACAGCGCGAACACAGCGAGCCAAGTCAAAATTTGGCTTGAGAGTGGGGTTTACCCCAACGAAACCGACCTTTTGTGCCTAATGTAAGGCAATCACCGTAAGTACTAGGGGCTTCACATAGGCATATTAGGCGGCAAACGTCCCTGCATGGAACGCATCAAGTTTTTCATTCCTCCTTTCTTGGAAAACTTTTTCATCATTTTCCGCATCTGCGTGTACTGCTTGAGCAATCGATTCACTTCCTGTACTTGCGTGCCAGAACCGGCAGCAATGCGTTTTTTACGCGTTGCCTTGATAATATCGGGAAATCGTCGTTCCCGTGGGGTCATGGAATCAATAATCGCAATCATGTGAACAACCGACTTGTCATCAGCCTGGGCCTTCATGGCCTCGGACATCTTTCCAGTCCCGGGCAATTTTTCGATCAGGCTGTTGACTCCTCCCATATTCTGCATTTGCAGAAGCTGCGAACGCAGATCACTTAGGTTGAAGCCTTTACCCGTCTTAAGTTTTTTCGCTAGGCGGCCCGCTTCTTTCTGATCAACTTTCTGCTGCGCCTCTTCGACCAGCGACACCACATCGCCCATGCCCAATATTCGCGAGGCGACACGGTCCGGGTGAAAGGCCTCGAGCCCATCAATTTTTTCTCCGGTACCCAGGAATTTAATCGGCTTCCCCGTGATTTCACGGACGGATAAGGCCGCACCGCCACGCGCATCGCCATCGGTCTTGGTCAATATGACGCCGGTTAAGGGCAACGCCTGGTCAAATGCCTGCGCAGACATGGCGGCATCCTGACCACTCATGCTGTCCACCACAAACAATGTTTCGACCGGATTAATAGCCGCATGCAAGGCTTGGATTTCGGTCATCATCTCGGCATCAACGTGCAAGCGACCCGCGGTATCAACAAACAGGATATCAAAATGATTTTGCTGGGCATGGGTTACAGCGCGGCGCGCAATTTCGAGGGGATCTTGATCCGCATTACTGGGCACAAAATCAATTCCCACCTGACCCGCTAGCGTTTCCAGCTGCTTGATTGCAGCAGGCCGATAGACATCACAACTGACCGCCGCGATCTTTTTCTTAGCCGTGTCTGTCAGGCGTTTGGCCAGTTTTGCAATGGTTGTTGTTTTTCCAGCGCCCTGCAGTCCTGCGACCAGTATGATAGCGGGAGGTTGTGCGCTGAGGTCAAGGTCCTCGTTAACATCGCCCATAAGATGAATGAGTTCATCCTGAACAATCTTAATTAATGCCTGCCCGGGCGTTATGTTTTCTATTACTTCTTTTCCAACCGCCTCGGAGCGTATTCTTTCAATAAATGAACGCACCACGGGCAGCGCAACATCCGCTTCAAGCAAAGCCATGCGAACCTCGCGCAAGGCATCTTGGATGTTGTCCTCGGTCAGACGCGCCTGACCACGAAGCTTTCCAACGGTATCTGAAAGCCGTTGCGTTAGATTTTCAAACATAGACCATCACTCATCATTGTCGCGACGCCGGGTTAAACAGCAAGCGTCCATTAGGGTTCGTACTCGAGAAGCAATTATAGCGAAAGAAGGTCGCCGCTGGAGATTGATCTCAGCTGCCGGCCAGGCATAGCTGCTTGAAGTTCCTGCAAAATCTTATTTTCAACGCCAGGCTGCAGGTGGGAAATACAGATTTGGGGATTATTTTTCAGATGTTCCAGTGCATCAGCCAATAATTGCGGGGAAAAATGTTTGGCCTGATTGGCCAATTCCGCTCGCTCATCCGCAAAAGCACATTCGACGATTAGCAGGTCGATGTTTGTCATTTTATTGAGTGCATCCCATAGTTTCGGCGCTGAGGCGGTATCGCCACTGAATGCGAATCCAGTATTTTGGTCGCTTACGATGTAGGCAACGGCCGGAACGGTATGTTCGACCTCGACCATCGTATACGTTGTGTCCGCAAGTGTGATACTTTCCCCAGGCAAAACAGGCACATGACGCACAATCGGCCGATCCTTACTGGGCAAATCAAAGAAGTTTGGCCAAATCTTCCAATTGAATATATGTTCCATCAAGGCGTCATAGGTCTGTGGCTGGCAGTAGACAGAAAGTGGTGTTTGAAGCAATTGCTCGTAAATTGTATCCAGCAACAATGGCAGACCGGCGATGTGGTCCAGATGGCTATGAGTAATGAAAATGTGACGAATTTTAAATAGGTCTTCTAATGGCAAATCACCCACTCCTGTACCACAATCAAGTAGCGTATCTGTGCCTACGCGAAGTGATGTGGTTCGCAGCCCGTGACCAATTCCGCCACTACAGCCTAATACGTGGATGTCCATGTGACTATTATAATGATATTTAGACTATTCTTTTTACTATTCAGGAATCGTATCATCCAGATACTGCTTGGAATGTCTAACAGCTCGCAATGTACCAACCCCAGTTATTCAGATAAAAATATACATGCTTTTGGCGTGAACCAAATAACAAATATGCAACTCTTCGGGTAAGTTAAGAATGAATACAATGGGTCTTCTATCTCTTTTACTATTCGCGGTCACAACTGTTCTCATCTGGCGAAATATGCGTGCGCGAGCAGGTGGCGACCTGACGTTTTCACGCACTCCCTATTTGACATCCTGGGTCGCAGCCATATTTTTTATGTCGGTATTCCTGGCGCGCCGCTTGCTGGTGGAAACCGGACTTGATCTCAGCTTTTATAACTCGCTGTTGATTTCAGCATTTTTAGTCTCTTTTCTGTTGCTTGTTGCCAGCGCTTTTAAGCCAGTTGAACATCTAGGCCTGATCATTTTACCTGTCGCGATCATCTGTCTGGCTCTCAACCTGCTCTTTTCACGACCAAGTATATCGGTCCCTTTCGATACCGGCATTCAAACGCATATCATTTCATCGATCATTGCATTCAGCATTCTGTGCCTGGCGGCTGTTCAGGCATTACTACTACTCGTTCAGGAAAGACACCTCAAGCAACATACAGCCGCAGGTATTCTGCGTGCACTGCCTTCCATGCACGAAAATGAAGTTACTCTATTTCAGACTATTGGGCTGGGAGTATTGATTCTGACGGTTGCACTGGTGAGTGGTTTCATTTATATCGATGATATTTTCGCCCAACATCTTGTGCATAAGACAACGCTCTCGGTAGTAGCCTGGGTCGTATTTGCAGTTCTTTTGTGGGGGCGAATTTATTTTGGCTGGCGTGGCACCACTGCTATTCGCTGGACACTGGGCGGTTTTACTTTTCTGATACTGGCCTACTTAGGCAGTAAGTTTGTCCTTGAATTAGTGCTATACAGGGTGTAATTCTGCTTACAGCCTTGACAAGCAATTCTTCTGTTGCGTAAATCATAGGTACGATTCACTTTGAGGGGGAGCCCGTAAGCTCTTGGACGAATACCCTATAAGTACGCTCTTAATTTCATTGGGTGTACTTCTTTTATTGTCTGCATTTTTTTCCGGCTCCGAAACCGCTCTTATGGCGTTAAACCGTTATCGGTTACGCCATCTCGCAAACAAAGGTCATCGCGGTGCACAGATGGCTCAGAATCTTCTCGAAAAACCGGATCGGTTGATTGGGCTGATTTTGCTTGGGAACAATGTCGTTAACCTGATTGCTTCTCCGCTAGCGGCCTATATTGGATATCGATTATATGGCGAAGTCGGAATCTTTCCTGCCACAATCCTGTTTATCGTTACCGTTTTAATTTTCGCGGAAGTGACGCCAAAAACACTAGCTGCCTTGCATTCTGAAAAGTTTGCATTCCCAGCAGTGTATGTTTTTACACCATTACAGTATGTCACGTATCCATTCGTTGTCTTAATCAATGCTGTCTCCAACACGATTTTACGATTATTTGGAATCAGCCTGGAAAAAGACAGTTTAAGTTCCTTTAGCCAGGAAGAACTGCGCACAGTTGTGGATGAAGCAGGAGGACTGATTCCCAGAAAACACCAAAAGATGTTGATAAATATTCTGGATCTGGAATCAATCACAGTAGAAGACATCATGATCCCCCGACATGAGGTGCAGGGTGTCGATCTGCATCAGGACTGGGAGGGAATTCGCGCACAACTGGTCAACGCGCCGTTCACACGCATGCCTGCATTTAACGAAAACCTGGATAATGTCGTTGGCTTCATCCACCTGCGTAAAATTCTTCCGGAAATTATCGAAAATGAATTATCACTGGACGAACTACAGAGCGAAATCAGGGAACCATATTTTATTCCCGAAGGAACCAGTCTCAACCGACAGTTACTTAATTTTCAGCGCGAGCGCCGACGCATTGGACTGGTCGTTGATGAATATGGCGATATTCAGGGCCTGGTGACATTGGAAGATTTACTGGAAGAGATTGTAGGCGAATTTACCAATGACCCGGCCACACTGCATGTCGATATTCATCCCCAAGAAGACGGCAGTTATGTAATCGATGGCAGTACACACGTACGTGATGTAAACAAGGCACTCAAGTGGAATCTGCATGAAGACGGTCCACGAACCATTAACGGGCTTATTCTGGAACACATGGAAACGATTCCCGAGGTCGACACGACGGTGTTGATCGATGGCTATCCCATAGAAATTGTGCGCATTCTGAATAATTCCGTACGAACTGTGCGCATCAAACCTAGAATGGAAACGCTACAGAGGTAGATTTTTACCGACAGGATTGAATAATTTTTCATTTCAATCCAGACTTTCCAAATCATTCCAAGAGAATCTCAATGAGCAAAGCGGTTCGGTACCGGTGTGACGCCTGCGGTCATACCTTTAGCAAGTGGAGCGGCCAGTGCCCTGAATGCAGTGCCTGGAATACGCTGGAGGAACAGCGTGCACTTCGTGCTGTACATGCACATAAAACAAATAATGATCGTGTTGCAGCACAGGTGATACCGTTGTCGGATATCAATTTCGAAGCCGAGACAAGAATTCAATCCAATATTGGCGAGCTTGATCGGGTACTGGGCGGCGGCATAATTCGTGGCTCGGTAGTTTTACTGGGCGGCAGTCCTGGAATTGGCAAGTCCACGTTGTTACTGCAAATGCTGGCCGCTCTGAAGCAACTCAAGACCCTCTACATCAGCGGCGAAGAATCAGCACAACAGATCTCACTGCGTGCAGAGCGACTAAAGTTAAGTAAAGAACGAATTCATTTGCTCAGCAGCGTGTCACTGGAAGAAATCATATCCACCTTGCACAACGAAAAACCCAACCTGGTCGTCGTTGATTCCATCCAGACAGTTGCCAGTGAAAATTTAACCTCCGCTCCAGGCTCGGTTTCCCAAGTAAGAGAGTGTGCTGCCCAGTTGGTTCAATTGGCAAAAAATACCAATACTACTCTGTTCGTTGTAGGGCATATCACCAAGGAAGGCACGCTGGCGGGACCGCGGGTACTGGAACATATGGTAGATACCGTGCTGTATTTTGAAGGCGATAGCAGCGATCGGTTTCGTTTGTTGCGTGCAACCAAGAACCGCTACGGCGCCGTCAATGAATTGGGCATTTTTGTGATGCAGGAAAAAGGCCTTACCGGCGTAAAAAATCCTTCTGCATTATTTCTATCTCATCACCAGTCTCCAGCCCCCGGCAGCGTGGTTATGGTTACGCGCGAGGGTACACGCCCGTTATTGGTTGAGGTGCAGGCCCTCGTCGATGACAACCCCTCCAACAGCACACGCCGGCTTGCGCAAGGGATTGAGCAAAATCGCCTATCCATGCTGCTGGCCGTTATGCATCGCCATGCCGGAATTTCGCTGCATAACGAAGACGTGTTCGTGAACGTAGTCGGTGGCGTCAGGGTGCAAGAACCTGCCGCTGATTTGGCCGTGGTATTGGCCACCCTATCGAGTTTTCGCGATTTCGTATTGCCTCGCGAGTTGGTGGTGTTTGGAGAAATAGGATTGGCCGGGGAAATTCGACCGGTACCGAATGGGCAGGAACGGTTACGTGAAGCCGCGAAACACGGTTTTAAACTGGCCATCATTCCCGCTTCCAACACTCCGAAAGAAAAAATTGGCACGCTGGAAATCCAAAGCGTTGCACGACTGGAAGAGGCCATCGACTTCATCATAAGCCACTATGCACGTACAGTAAGTTGATAAATTTATTTCGGTACAACACGTTAAAAATCTAGTCCACACGCCATAGCCATTCAAACATTTTCATTAAATACAAAAACTTATATCAATTTAGTTAATTTGACGATGGACTATGGACATGATATTAATTGCTTTTATGCCTGCATTTGTGGCAACAAAACAAAGGTTCCCAGGATAGACATCGTTTATTACAAGAAAGGACGTTAGGCGTAACGCGCAATGACAGACACCATGATTCTTGTCCCTGGTCGATCCAGCAAGCAGGGCACATCGCTAAATAAAGGCAAATTAAAAGACGAATATCTCGAAGTAACGTCCACGCTCGAGGTTAACGAAGATGATATGAAGCGGCTTGGTCTGGAAAATGGGGACCAGGTACGACTGAGTAACAACATTGGAGAAGCAATCGTCTCCTGTGTAGGCAAAAAAGGAACCGATCTGCCAGAAGGCATGCTGTTTATTCCTTACGGGCCACCCTCCAGCCAGTTAATGGACAGTGATACCGCTGGAACGGGAATGCCCATATCCAAGCATATGCAAGTCAAGATCGAAAAACTGAAAAACAAAAACTGAGCACAAAACTGGTATGAGTGAAAACATCAAAACCGTTGAAAGTGCAACCTGTACGTTCTGTGGCTGTGTCTGTGATGATATGGACCTCACGGTCGACATGGACGAAAAGAAAATCACCAAGGCCAAAAATGCCTGTATTCTTGGTAAAGCCTGGTTTTTTGAGCACACGATTGACCACGAACGCCCCGTCGCCATGATCGATGGCAAGGAAGCAAGCGTCGACGCCGCGATTGAAGAAGCAGCCAAGACACTTGTAAAGGCAAAATTCCCAATTACCTATGGCCTCAGCGATACCACGTGCGAAGCACAAAAACAGGCCGTTGCCATCACTGACCTTATCAAGGGCTCAATTGATACCACTACCTCGGTCTGCCACGGCCCCTCAGGTATGGCCTTTCAGGGTGTCGGCGAAAGTACGATGACCTTGGGCGAAGTGAAAAATCGAGCTGATCTGGTCATCTATTGGGGAGGAAATCCCGCTGAAAGTCATCCTCGACACTTTGGTCGTTATTCAGTAATGCCCAAAGGCATGTTCGTACCTAATGGCAAGAAGGATCGGCATATTGTTTTAATCGATATCCGAAAAACAAAGAGTGCCGGAGTAGCTGACCAGTTTATTCAGCCGAAACCGGGCAAGGATTTTGAGTTGCTTTGGGCATTGCGTGCGCTGGTTAAAGGCAGAAAAATTCGCAACGATATTGAAAACGTTACAGGAATTTCATTGCAAACCATAGAGGAACTGGTCGACAGAATGAAAAACTGTCGTTTCGGTGTTTTGTTCTTTGGTATGGGCCTGACAATGACCCGCGGACGACATTTTAATTCCGGCGCACTACTTTCACTTGCAGCCGACCTGAACGAGTTTACCCACTTTGTCGCCAAACCAGTACGTGGCCACGGCAACGTTACCGGCGCCGATAATGTCGTTTCCTGGCAAACAGGATACCCATTTGGCGTTAACTTCAGTCATGGGTATCCGCGATTTAATCCGGGAGAGTTTACAACAGTGGATGTTCTATCCCGCGGCGACGCCGACACGGCAATGATTATTGCCAGCGATCCGGCCTCAAACTTCCCTAAGGCTGCAATTGATCATATGCACAAGATTCCAGTCATCTCATTGGACACCAAACCGACTGCAACTAGCAAACTTGCGCATGTAGCCTTTGCTACCGCAACCTATGGGATTAATACCTCAGGCACCGTATACCGTATGGATGATGTGCCGATTACACTGCGTCCAGCATTTGAGTCTCCATTTCCGTCCGATGAGGAGATTCTTACCGCAATAAGGAAGAGAGTCCATGAACTCGTGGTGGAGAAAAGGAATAGCAACAAAGGATCGAATAATTCGAATAGAACAGCAGTTCAAGCTTAGCTCGCAATAATAATAAAACAAGCCAGGGTGGAGGATGAGTAACGAGCTCCGTATAACAAACGGCAAGGTTTATGACCCTGCCAACAATATTGACGGCGACGTTCTCGATATTTGTGTCAAAGACGGACGCATTGTTGAGTCCGTCAGCACGAATGCGACAACGATTAATGCACATGGCAATGTTGTCATGCCTGGCGGTGTCGATATTCATTGTCATATCGCCGGACCCAAGGTTAACCTTGCTCGCAAACTGCAACCGGAAGACCATCGCCTGGACCCTCATCCCGCTACCGAACATACGCGTTCAGGTACTGGAGGAATTGTGCCTTCAACGTTTGCAACCGGGTACCGCTATGCAACACTGGGCTATACCACCGCATTTGATGCTGCCGTCCCACCTCTGGCGGCCAGACATGTCCTCGAAGAGCTACACGATACCCCGGTCATCGACAAGGGCTACTATATTTTGCTGGGTAACAATATTTTTCTACAGCAACTGATCAAAGCAGGACGCAAGGAAGAACTTAAGCAGGCTATCGGCTGGTGGTTACATTCCACCAAGGGTTATGCGGCCAAGTTGGTCAATCCGGGCGGCGACGAACCCTGGAAAGGTAAAAAGAATTCGAATGTAAGAAACATCGATGAAAAAAATGATGTATTTGAAATTTCACCGCGTGAAATAATCGACGCATTCATTAATGTCGCCAATGACTTCGGCTTTCCTCATCCACCACACATTCATTGCAACAATCTAGGCCACAGCGGGAATTTTGAAACTACGCTGGAAACAATGAAAACAGCTGGCGACCGACGTGCACATATTGCACATATTCAATTTAACAGCTATGCGGGCGAAGTGGGGAAAAATCCACTATCGGCGGGCCGCGAAATTATTGAATATGTCAATGAGCATGCCAATATTTCATGCGATGTCGGACAGGTAATGTTTGGTAAATCGACCATCATGACCGCAGATGCCCCGCTTGCCTACATGCTACGCGGTTTCACTCATACAAAATGGGTTAATGCAGATACGGAATGCGAAAGCGGGTGCGGTATCGCACCGTTTAGTTACCAGGAAAATATTTATACACATGCGCTGCAGTGGGCAATTGGACTGGAACTGTTTTTATTATCCAAAGACCCATGGCGTGTCGTTCTTTCAACGGATCATCCTAATGGTGGCTCATTCATGAGTTATCCAAAATTGATTAAGCTGTTAATGGATAAAGACTTTCGAAACGAAGAAATTAAACGCGTTAACCAAAAAGCTATGTCCAAATCGATTATCAGTGAGCTGGAGCGCGAATACACACTGAGCGAAATTGCCATCATTACCCGTGCAGGCCCGGCGAAATGTCTGGGATTAAAGAACAAGGGACACCTTGGCGTTGGCGCGGATGCTGATATTACTATTTATGACGATCAGGAAGACAAAGAACTCATGTTTAATGCACCGCGCTACGTCATCAAATCAGGTCATCCGGTCATTGCAGATCACGAATTCACAACGGACTATTACGGCAAGATTTTACATGTCGATCCCGAGTTTGATGTTTCGATCGAAGACTCTATCCGTCCTTTCTTCGACGATTACTATTCAATTCGTTTCGACAACTATGCCGTGGGTGATGAATATTTGCATGAGCATGAAATAATCTCGATGCAGAAATAATGAGAATAAACAAAACAGAAATCGTTGATACGTTTGCAGAAGCATTTGAGATGTGGGGTTCGCGCATTATTATTACTGCAGACAGCATGGGTTGGGCTCGGGCTGCAGCCCTTTCTATGACCGGCTTTGCAACATCGGTTATTCGATGCAAGTGTGAAGCAGCAATAGAATGTGAAATTTCCAAGGAAGACACTCCAGATGGGCGCCCGGGCATCAGCGTTCTTCTCTTTACCATGAGCAAGAGCAACATGAGTGCACGTCTGGTGGATCGAATAGGCCAGTGTGTGATGACTTGTCCGACTACCGCTTGTTACAACGGGCTAGACTCTGATGACGTCGTTCCCGTTGGAGCACGCTTGCGATACTTTGGTGACGGATACCAAATCGCAAAAAAAGTAAATGGAAGAAGGCTCTGGCGTATACCAGTAATGGAAGGCGAGTTTTTAGTGGACGATTCGTTTGGGGTGCAGCCCGCTGTGGGCGGCGGAAATCTGCTTCTTTATGGCACTAATCGCTCTACTACCTTACGCGCATCGTTGGCAGCGGCAGACGCTATGAAGGAAATTGCTGGCGTGTTCCTGCCATTTCCACAGGGGGTTGTACGCTCTGGAAGCAAAGTAGGTTCCAAATACAAAGGCTTGATTGCTTCCACCAACCAAGAATTTTGCCCCACGCTGCGTGCCTTTGCGCCCAAGACCCAGGTTCCAGAGGGAATCGAGGCAGTCTACGAAATTGTAATCGATGGATTAGATGAACAGTCTGTCGCTGAAGCAATGCGACGCGGAGTACATACGGCTGCAGATAAAGGCGCCACGTTAATTTCTGCTGGCAACTATGGCGGCGACTTGGGTAAGTTTCATTTTCATCTTCACGATATTTTGAAAGGCTAACAAATGAGTATAAAGCTTACATTACATACTCAAAGCGAAGTGCCTCTGGAAATGATCAACTTCAATCCCGATACAATAAAGAATCTATCGCAATCAGGAGTCGAGCATCTTGAAATCATTCATGGTAACCAACCCGCCAGACTGGCCGACTTTTTTACAGTAAAAGGTAAAGGACAGGATGTAATTCATATAGAAGGCGATGCATCAGCGATAAAGTACATTGGTGCAGGCATGTCACATGGGGAAATCAAAGTCGATGGCAACGTCGGCATGCATTTAGGCCGTGGCATGTCGGGCGGACAAATTACAGTTACCGGTGATGCCGGAGACTGGGTCGGCCCGGAAATGTCAGGCGGCAGGATTATCATCAAAGGGAACGCAGGCCACATGGTGGGCAGCGCGTATCGCGGTCAATCTGTAGGTATACTCGGCGGTGAAATTTTAATTCATGGCAATGTTAAAAATGAAACCGGTAGTGCGATGCGACGAGGATTAATCGCGGTCGGCGGAAATGCTGGTGATTTTACAGGGGTTAATCTATTAGCCGGAAGCGTGATTGTATTAGGCGAACTCGGAATTCGCACCGGAGCCGGAATGAAACGTGGCACCATCGTATCTTTCAATGATGCAGAAATTTTGCCTACCTTTGAATTCGCCTGCACATACCACCCGGTGTTTCTAAGATTTTATCTAATGCGTTTACGTAAGCAGGGTTTCGATATCGACGATCGTTATATTAACGGACGTTATGATCGCTGGAGTGGTGATAATATTGAACTTAATCGCGGAGAGGTATTGATATTTAAGCGGTGACAACCTTTTAAAACTATCGAACGGTAAGGAGAAGTAATAATGACAACTGTGGTAACCGATAATTGCAATGGCTGCCGATTCACAGATTGTGTCGCGGTTTGTCCGGTTGAATGTTTTCACTATGATGACCAAATGCTGTACATCGATCCTGATGTATGCATTGATTGCAGTGCCTGTATTCCTGAATGTCCAGTGCAAGCAATATACGAAGAAGCTGATCTGCCCGAAGATCAGGAAAAGTGGATTGAAATAAATGCGGAAAAAGCACCTGACTTGCCATTAATTACAGAGCAAATGGACCCGCTGGACGGAGCCGAAGAACGCAAGACAGAACTTGGATTCTAGAAAATGTACAGGAAGACCAAATGAGCTTAGGCAGCGAACAAAACCCCCTGCGGGTAGCAGTGGTTGGCGCAGGCCCCAGTGGCTTTTATGCCAGTGAGGCTCTTATTCGGTCGGACCTTGCGGTCGAAATTGATCTGATCGAACGACTTCCGTCTCCCTATGGGTTGGTGCGCAGTGGAGTAGCACCGGATCATCCGAAACTTAAACAAGCCATCCAAGTATACGACAAGATTGCAACCAACAATCCTGAATTAAACTACATAGGCAATGTTACGGTTGGAAAAGACATTACCGTGGATGAGCTTCGTAATACTCACCATGCAGTTATCTTTACCTGTGGTGCAGAATCCGATCGCCGACTTGGCATTCCCGGCGAAGATCTTGCAGGTAGTCATACCGCAACTGAATTCGTTGCCTGGTATAATGGACACCCCGATTATAGAGACCGGATTTTTGACTTGTCTCATGAAACTGCCGTCGTCATTGGACAGGGTAATGTCGCCGCCGATGTCAGCCGCATTTTGTCAAAGACTGTAGATGAATTAAAAAATACCGATATCACGCAACACGCGCTAGACGCGCTGGCAGAAAGTAAAATTAAAAATGTTTATGTCATCGGCCGTCGTGGTCCCGCCCAGGCGAAATTCACATCAAAGGAATTGAAAGAATTCGGCGAACTGGAAGATTGTGATGCGATCGTGGATAAAAAAGAGCTGATTTTAAATGAGTCCAGCAGCGCTGAGCTGGCGGAAAAATCCAATGCCGGCAGTAAAAAAGTCTATGATCTGTTTACCGTTTATGCAGATAGAGAAACTGGAAATAAATCACGTCAATGCTATTTTCAGTTTCTGCGTAGTCCGATAGAACTCTTGGGAACTGACCGTCTGGAAAAAGTGGTGCTCGAACATAATCAACTTTCCGGGGAAGCGTTCAAGCAATCTGCTCGCGGCACAGGTGAACGTTATGAACTGGAAGCTGGTATTTTATTTCGAAGCATCGGATATCGCGGCGTCGCCATGCCAGGCGTCCCTTTTCACAAGAGCTGGGGAGTTTTTCCTAATGAGAACGGACGTATTACTGAAAACGAATCAGTCGTACCGCAAATGTATACTGCAGGCTGGATAAAGCGTGGACCCACTGGAATCATTGGCACCAATCGCGCCTGCGCCGTTGAAACCGTAAAATTATTACTGGAAGATGTACCTAAACTTGACAATGGTGATAGCAAGGCAGGCAGAACCAGAATTTACAACTTGTTAGATGAACGCAAGGTGCGCTACATAAATTATGACCAGTGGAAACAAATTGACCATCTGGAAGTCGAACGTGGTGAAGCCAAGCAAAAACCACGCGAAAAAATAACCTCAGTAGAAGAAATGCTGTCAAGCGTATCTTAACCGTCCTTCTGGAAATAATTCATTCCCCGTAATAGAGTGCGAAGTATTCGCACTCTTTATATTGGCCTAGATTTAATGTCTTCTTCATCTCCCGATCATTTAATCCCCAAGTTATCAGAAGCCGGACTTGCACCTACGCATGCCGTAACCGCAAATGATCAGTTTGGGGAACAACGTGACGTGCATGTTGCAGGAGAGTCACCATTAACCCTTAAAGTCGATGACAGGGAGGTTGTTACCCTGATGACACTGGGAACACATCCAGAACGACTTGCTCTGGGATATTTACGCAATCAGCGTCTGATTGAAAATATAGAGGAAATAGAATCGGTACACGTTGACTGGGAAAAGGAAACTGCATTTGTTACCACTCGCACTGGCTTGGGGATCCGCGACTGGCAGGAAAAATTATCCAAACGTACAGTAACTACTGGTTGCGGACAGGGCACAGTATTCAGCTGTACACTAGACAAACTCTATGACCAGAAACTTCCTGCTGTAAATATCAAACAATCGCTGCTGTACGAACTATTGCGTACGATCACCCAATATAATGAAATCTATAAACAGGCTGGCGCAGTGCATGGCTGTGCACTGTGTCGCGAATCGGAGATACTTAGCTTCGTGGAAGATGTGGGTCGACATAATGCAGCGGACGCGATTTCTGGCGCCATGTGGCTGGAAAGTATAGAAGGCGCAGATAAAATATTTTACACGACTGGCCGACTAACTTCGGAAATTGTTATGAAGGTTACTTTAATGGGAATTCCCATATTGTTATCACGATCGGGAGTAACTCATATGGGACTGGAGCTGGCAAAAGATCTGGGTATCACCATGATCGCACGCGCCAAGGGCAAAGCATTTCTGGTTTTCAATGGCAAAGAAAATATCATCTACGATCAGCCACCGAAGAAACCACCTGCTGCCTAACGTAGATCTTCGAGCAATGACGCCCGCATGGTATCGCTGACTGCATCGATCGTTACCTGGTATTTTTCATGATCAATACCCGCACTGATCGCCGCCCCATCTTTTAGTGACTGAATCATCTCATCTGTCAATTCAAAGCGCATAAAATGAACCGATGAAGTTTTCTCTTCAGTCTCACGATCCAGATCTTCATTACAAATCGGATAGACCTTTTCGAATCCATCAACCGCAACCCAAACAAGCCGCTCTATACCAATCAACTCGGCAAGGCGCTGCTTACGAATATTTTCATCATCGTATTCGAGCATGAACGTGGCTTTCCAGTTCGTACCATCTGGAATTAACGGATTGTATGCATCCAGCTCCTCCTGAATACCATCCGCTTCAAATATTTTCTCAGCACGAAGCATTTCCTGAATTTGATACTGCATAAGCAAACGATCTTCAAAATGAAGAGTTGCGTGTTCCCCCAGATGCAACACACGATTTCTTTTGTGTGCAATGATTCGGCTTCTGAATTCACTACGCATGGCAGAATACTCTTCCAGTGAATGCAGGTCTGTTCTTGTTAATTTTTCCATTACTAACTTTCTCTTTTACGATTATTACAGCCCATAGGCAATTCTCAGCAAGGTCATTGGATGTGTTGGCTCCGAACCATCATTCATTCCATTTGCTATTTGATGCCCGGCCATTGGGCAATCACTGCTATAATAATCTGCTTCTGATTTTTTAACTCTGGTTACCACCGGCCGGCATATTTTCATTGATATCTCATGGTATTCGGATTTAACGGCGTAGGTGCCATCATGTCCAGAACATCGCTCAAGCACATCAAGTTCAGTTTCTGGAATCAAAGACAGTACATCACGCGTTTTTAAGCCAATATTTTGAACGCGCAAATGGCACGAGGCATGATAAAAAACCTTGCCCAATGGCGCATTGAATTCAGTATTCAACCCACCTTCTTTATGCTTTTTAAAAAGATACTCGAATGGGTCAAAAATATGATCCTTTACCTTTTGCACGTCTGCATCATCGGGAAACAATAACGGCAGTTCCTGCTTAAACATCAATACACAAGATGGCACTGGTGCGACAATATTCCACCCCTTATCGATCCATTTAATCATGGTCGGAATATTTTTTTCTTTTAATTGCGCTACGCTGTCTAAATCACCCAACTCAAGTTTTGGCATGCCACAACAATGTTCTTTATCCAAAATAGAGACAGTAATTCGATTGTGCTCAAATACCTTTACCAGATCTTCAGCAATATCAGGTTCATTGTAATTGTTATAGCAGGTGACAAATAAAGCGATTTTATCATTTGCCTGCGTGAAATCGGGTGACGCACGCCCAGCCAGCATCTTGCGTGCCGTTTTACTATGGTATTCGGGTATTCTAGCAGCTGGATGCACACCCAAACTTTTTGCAAGCATGTTACGACCAGCACTACTTTTATTAACTGAATTCACTATTTGGGAGACAACCGGAATTCCCGCCAATCTGCCTACCGCATCCGTACTGCTTAAAATTTTGTCGCGTTTGCTGGTTTTTCCCTTACGAAACTTGACCGCCTTGGCACGCAGCATCAAGTGGGGAAAATCGACATTCCATTCGTGTGGCGGTACGTAAGGACACTTGGTGAGATAACACAAATCGCACAGGTAGCAATGATCAACAACATTTATATAGTCGCCTTTTGCAACGCCATCCACCTCCATGGTTTCTGACTCGTCAACCAGATCAAATAATGTTGGAAATGAATTACACAGGCTTACACATCTTCGACAACCATGACAAATATCAAACACGCGCTCTAACTCGGTGTTTAACGCATCCTCGTTATAAAACTCGGGATTGGTCCAGTCGATCGCGTGTCGCTTGGGCGCCTCCAGACCACCTTCACGAGCACCATCACTATGAGCTGCCATGTGTTTTTACTTCCTAATTATTGAAATATTTTGATGCGGCACATTGAGCCACAAACGTGACCCAATGTGTGCAGAGTTGAACTAAGCGTCGAGAGTATCCAGAGCTTTCTGAAAACGATTGGCATGAGATCGCTCAGCTTTAGCCAGGGTCTCAAACCAGTCTGCAATTTCTTCGAAACTTTCGTCACGAGCAGCCTTGGCCATTCCTGGATACATGTCTGTATATTCGTGGGTTTCACCTGCGATTGCTGTCTTCAGATTGTCTCCAGTTCCACCAAATGGCATGCCGGTTGCCGGATCGCCACACTCTTCAAGGTATTCAAGGTGGCCATGTGCATGTCCAGTCTCGCCTTCTGCGGTAGAGCGAAAAACTGCCGCAACATCGTTATATCCTTCCACATCTGCTTTCGCAGCAAAATACAGATAGCGACGATTCGCTTGTGACTCTCCAGCAAAAGCCGCCTTTAAATTATCTTCCGTCTTGGTACCTTTTAAAGACATTCGAGTAACCTCCAGTTAATATATTAGTGTAGATGAGAACCGTTCTGATTTAGAATCATTCTAAAAGTGCGGCAAGATTAGAAAAAGTCTAAATACTTGTCAATATTTTTTGTGCTTTTGCTCTGCACAAGTATATGACGATGCCTTGAACAACTGGAGATGCCCGTGCCCCGCAAGAAAGCGGCCCCCAAGGTCGATTTTGAAAAGTCTCTGACCAAGCTGGAGGAGATCGTTGAAAAACTGGAATCCGGAGATCAGCCGCTGGAAGATGCGTTGAAGCTTTTCGAACAGGGAATAGAGCTGACACGCGGTTGTCAGCAGGCCCTGCAACAGGCTGAAGAAAAAATTACTCTACTCACGAAACAGAATTCAGAATGGCTTCCCGAGACGGAGGAACCATTAGGAGACCTAATTGAAGGATCTGAATAAAGTATTAAACCATTTCAGCAAACGCGTCGAACAATTTTTTGAACAGCACCTACCTTCTGAAAACGAAACTCCGGTTACCTTACATCAAGCGATTCGCTACGCGGCCATGGGCAGCGGAAAGCGCGTTCGGCCTGCTTTAGTTTACTCAACAGGCGAGGCATTAAGCATCGAAAATAGTGAACTCGATGGCATCGCTGCTGCCATTGAACTCATGCATTGTTATTCACTGATTCATGATGACTTACCTGCCATGGACGATGACGACTTGCGACGCGGCAAACCAACCTGTCATCGCGCATTCGGCGAGGCTACTGCAATTCTGGCAGGAGATGCCATGCAGGCGCTAGCATTTTCAGTAATCACGAATAAATCAATTGCTGGGCCGGCCGATAATACGCGCGCCAGACTCGCCTATTTACTGGCAACCGCTGCCGGTTCACTGGGGATGGCAGGTGGCCAGGCCATTGATCTGGCGGCAGTCAATCAGGATATTTCAATAGATACTCTTGAGGAAATGCATCGCAAAAAAACAGGCTGTCTTATACAAGCCTGTATCCACATGACCCAAATTTGCAGCCCGGACCTTAGTGATGACCAGCGTAGTAATTTACTTCGATTTGGGGAACATCTGGGACTGGCATTTCAGATCAGGGATGATATTTTGGACGTGGTCAGCGAAACTGCCATACTGGGCAAGCCTCAGGGATCCGACAGCCAATCGAATAAGCCCACGTATGTAAGCCTTGTTGGACTGGAAGAAGCTGAAACTCGGTGTCGAGATTTACTGGATCAGGCTCTAGAATGTATCCAGGTATTTGATGATCGAGCCGCAACATTGCGATCATTGGCAGATTATATCGTCTGTCGTAAACACTAAAATAATTTATAAAAAAGCCAGGAATATGGACTGCAGCGAATACCCAAAATTGAGCGACATTGAATCTCCTGCTGACCTGAGAAAATCCTCACTGGCTGAAATTCCTCAAATCTGCCAGGAATTGCGCAATTACCTGCTGGCATCAGTTTCTCAAAGTGGTGGACACTTCGCTGCAGGTATGGGCGCTGTTGAACTCACCGTCGCATTGCACTATGTATTTAATACCCCGGATGACCAACTGGTTTGGGATGTAGGCCATCAATGTTACCCCCACAAGATACTCACTGGCCGCAAGCATAAAATAAAGTCGATAAGACAGCATGGCGGTCTGGGCCCGTTCCCTTGCCAAACCGAAAGCGAGTATGACAGCTTCGGCGTAGGACATTCCAGCACATCAATTGGCGCAGCACTGGGAATGGCCATCAGCTCACGCTTGAAAAACAAAGGTAATCAGTCGGTCGCAATCATCGGGGATGGCGGACTTACCTCTGGCATGGCGTACGAAGCACTTAACCATCTTGGCGATATACGGGCAAATATGCTGATCGTGTTAAACGACAACGAAATGTCGATCTCACCAAATGTTGGCGCGATGACAAACTATCTGACCCGAATGTTATCGGGCCGCATGTTTTCCACTGTACGCGAAGGTGGAAAAAAATTGCTGAAGCCGATGCCCCCCATGTGGGAACTGGCACGCCGCACGGAGGAACATTTTAAAGGAATGTTCGCTCCCGGAACACTTTTTGAAGAAATGGGGATCCGTTACTTTGGCCCGGTCGATGGCCACGACGCAACCTCACTGGTCAAAACACTGCGAAACATTAAGCAAATAAACGGCCCAAAGCTTTTACATGTCATTACCAAAAAAGGAAAAGGATATTCCCACGCGGAACAGGACCCGGTTCGTTACCACGCAGTCTCGACCTTCGATCCAAATTTAGGTGTTCAGTCAAAAATTAATCCAGTCGCCAAAAAAACCTATACAGAGGTATTTAGCGATTGGATCTGCGATGCAGCTAAAGAAAATGAAGACCTGGTAGGAATTACCCCTGCCATGCGCGAAGGATCCGGCTTGGTAAAATTTTCAAAACAGTATCCGGATCGTTATTTTGACGTTGCCATCGCCGAACAGCATGCGGTTACTCTGGCTGCAGGAATGGCAAGCACCGGACACAAGCCGGTAGTCGCAATCTATTCAACATTTCTTCAACGCGCATACGATCAGTTAATTCACGATGTTGCAATCCAGAATTTGCCCGTAATGTTTGCTATTGACCGCGCAGGCGTTGTTGGACCTGATGGAAAAACTCACGCTGGAAGTTTTGACTTGAGTTTTTTACGCTGCATTCCGAATATGACCGTCATGGCACCTGCAAATGAAAATGAAACACGTCAAATGCTACATACTGGATTGCAACTGAATGCACCAAGTGCTGTCAGGTACCCGCGCGGTAGCGGTCCGGGCATAGTCATTGAAAAAGAAGTAACCTCGCTCGAAATCGGTCGCGCATTACCAGTACGTGAAGGCCGCGAGATCGCAATTCTTTCCTTTGGCAGCCTTTTACATATCGCTGAAGATGTAGCCAATCAACTAAATGCCACATTAATAAACATGCGTTTTATTAAACCCATGGATGAAGAGATTATCTTAGATACCGCACAAACTCATTCTCTTCTGGTCACTATTGAAGACAATGTTGTAATGGGAGGCGCTGGTAGCGGCGTAAATGAAGTGCTGGTGCAAAATCAAGTTTTGGTCAAGACACTCAATCTCGGCTTACCAGACAAATTTCAGGAACATGGCAGTCGCGAAGAATTACTTATAGAAGCAGGTTTGGACTGCGCAACGATTATTGACAGAATTGATCAAATATATCCGCTGAGGGATTGCACACCGAAAAGTGCTCACGTAGTATCGTAGAGAATGCACCTCGAAAAAAACAATTATTACCTAGAAATCAAGAGATTAGTCAGATGAGCGTGAACGCAGGAGATATCGTCAACACCATTCCAGACACGCAGAGTAAAGCGGATACTCGCCAGATTCCAATTGATAAGGTTGGCATTAAGGGAATCAAGCATCCTGTGCGAGTGCTCGACCGATCAGGTGGTGAGCAACATACCATTGCGGAATTTAATATGTACGTGAACCTTCCGCATAATTTCAAGGGCACCCACATGTCTCGTTTTGTGGAAATCCTGAACGATTACGAGCGTGAAATTTCGGTCAAGTCGTTTAGTGAAATGCTGGAGAAAATGGCAGAACGCCTCGAGTCCGATTCAGGACATATCGAAATGACGTTCCCCTATTTTGTTAAGAAAGCAGCACCGGTTACCGGAGTTGAAAGCCTGCTTGATTATCAGGTGTGTTTTCGCGGTGAAATTACCAACAATGTAGCGCGCACTGATGTCTGCGTTCTAGTGCCCGTGACCAGCTTGTGTCCGTGCTCCAAGAGCATCTCAGACTATGGCGCACATAACCAGCGTTCACATATTACATTAGCTGTTCGACTGGCCGATTTTGTTTGGGTTGAAGAATTAATAGAAATGGTGGAAAAGCAGGCATCCTGCGAGCTTTATGGATTACTTAAGCGACCTGACGAAAAGTTCGTCACAGAACAAGCCTATGACAATCCTAAATTTGTAGAAGATTTAGTGCGTGACATTGCTACAAAACTTAACGATGATGATCGCATCGTCTCATATACAATAGAATCAGAAAATTTTGAGTCTATTCATAATCACTCTGCATACGCCTATATCGAAAAAGATAAAAGCAAAAAAGAGTAAAATGAATCCAGATTTTAGCCAGTTGTTCTAAACACCCGATAGGCACTGAGAATCTGATTTAGTATCAAGTTAGCATCGTCTTCCGAAATTTTGCCAGTGCGGCCGTCATCGACAAAATGCACAGTGATTAATGTATAGGCGTCCTGGGGCAAAAGATGAACTTCGTAGCGTTGCCGCTCCAGACTAACTTCCTCGGGTAAATTTAATTCTTCGGTGCTAACGGAATACACACCTTTATTTCGATTGTGCTCATAAATTGACAAACCCGCACGGTCCAACGCGATTCCCGTGCGCCGCCATACCCGGCTATATTGATCTCCTACCAATAATACAGGAATCCCATCGATATCCTGCAAATCGATAAATAGTCTTGGCCCTTCGGCGTTCGCAACCTCGAACAGGGCATCTTCTCTAGACTTGCCCAAGTGCTCCATAAGATTTACCAGCATTTCAGCTTCCGTTTCGGGATCACTGGCAACCGATACCCATACTCCACCCTGATCTGAGATGGACTGAAGCTCGGATTTACGTTGACTCAGGAAAATATTTGTTACGGCATTCGGCTCGCGTTCTACCCGCACTCGATATTTACTTCGTGATGCAAAAAATTCACGCCCACTGGTCACTCCACTGCCACTGGAATCAATCTGCTCAATCCAGTCGGTTTCCATAATTCCGACAACGGGCTCGTCACGGTTGAGTACCACGTCCTGGCTCTCCCAGAATGATCGTAATAACGGCCATACGTTTACAGGGTCGACCTCGGCTTCAAGCCAACGAAGATCCCCTTCCCTGCGTACAGAAACATCGACAAACTCGGGCACCACACTGGCATCGAGCGCCTTCCCATAGGTCTCCAGCGCGCTGATGCGATCACTCGCTGTTTGCGGTATCTCCAGGCTATCGTCCCATTCCGGGGTTACAAGACTTGGAGGCGCTTCCAACCCACCAATACTGCCGGCTTCACCATAATTTGTTCCACCAAACTTCTGCACAAATGCGCAAGACTGCAGGGTAATCAGCAAGCCAAGAGCTACTATTATTTTTACTGATGTCGTCTTGTTGCGCATTCGATAGTAAATTCTATATACATTCCGCTTTTTTTAATGCTGCACGTAATGTGTCATGGTATTGCTCCGACAATGGTGTTAACGGCAAACGGATTCCTGCAGGGATCAGACCCATTTCATATAAAGACCATTTCGTTGGAATTGGGTTCGATTCAATAAACAAATCACGGTGCAAGTCTGCAATTTTATCATTAATCTCTGTTGCCTTATCCCGATCACCGGCTAGAGCGGCCGCACACATTTCATGCATTAATCGTGGTGCCACATTGGCGGTGACAGAAATGACTCCCTGCCCTCCCGCCAGAATTGATTCCATCGCTTGTGGATCTTCTCCGCTTACCACCATAAATTCGGACCCGCATAGTTCCTTAATTTTAACGCCACGACTTAAGTCGCCAGACGCCTCTTTCACACCAACAATATTTTTAACTTCAGCCAGACGAGATACGGTTTCAGGCAACATATCACAGGCAGTACGTCCGGGAACATTGTACAGAATCTGCGGCACATCAATCTCTTCGGCAATTTTTTTATAGTGTTGATACAATCCTTCTTGTGTGGGTTTGTTATAGTACGGTGTTACCAGCAGACAAGCATCGACTCCCGCTTCAGCAGCACAGCGCGTTAGCGACAGCGCTTCCCAGGTAGAATTTGCACCCGTACCCCCTATAACAGGTATACGCCCTTTTACCTGTTTAACTACTCTTTTAATAACCTCACAATGTTCGTTATGATCAAGGGTAGCGGACTCGCCGGTTGTACCCGCTGGAACGAGTACATCGGTGCCATTTTCCAAATGAAAATCCACCAAACGCGCAAGAGCATCGTAATCGACTGCACCATCCAGCTGCATTGGTGTAACGATAGCGACCATGCTGCCTGTAAACATTCACCTCTCCATGAGCATTTAAAATCAAGCTCCGCATAGTAATCGTGCAATCCACCCTTTACAAGCAAGATTAGCGGTGCTAATTCATTTGAATTGAAGGATTTAGAAACAATTGAGTACTAACCACTGGAGTTAACATCGCAGTTCAGCTTTCATGTTGACTGAGCCTGATCTTCCGCATCTCGCAAACTGGGCCATGCATTAATAACTGCATTTACCAGAGTAGCCAGAGGGATAGCGAAAAATACGCCCCACAATCCCCATAATCCCCCAAAAAACAATACCGCTGCGATAATCGCAACCGGATGCAGATTCACCACCTCGGAAAATAGCAATGGAACAAGCACATTGCCGTCGAGAAACTGAATAATTGTGTAGGCTAACAATACGTACAGAAGCTCGCTCGATAATCCCCATTGAGCATAGGCGACAAATGCTACCGGGATGGTTATTACCGCCGCACCCGCATAGGGGATAATTACTGACAACCCCACCAACACTGCAAGCAGCATAGCATAGCGCAATTCTAGCCATGAAAACGTAACGTAACTCGTCGACAAAACAATTAATATTTCTATAACCTTGCCGCGCACATAACTTGCGATCTTTTGGTTGACTTCAAACCATACTTCACTGGTCAACGCCCGATCCTCGGGCAAATAACCTTCCATCCAGCTCAAAATGATTGATTTATCCTTTAATAGGAAAAACACCAACAACGGAACCAGAATCAGATACACAAGAATCGTAATTAATCCCACTACGGACGCTAGTGGCTGTGTAATCAATTCTTGTCCAAAAGTAATCACTTCACCGCGAATGATGGAGATTATTTCAGTAACCTGTTCTTCATTAATTAAATTTGGGAAGCGCTCAGGCAGCTGCATTAATAATTGTTGACCCTGGCCAATCATGTTCGGCAGATCTTTAAAAAACTGGGTCATTTGCTTGGATAGCACTGGTATAAATACGAACAGCATTAAAACCAGCAACGCAATGAAAATTGAGAATACAATGGCCAGCGCAACAAGCCTGGGACTGCGACTCTTCTCCAGCAAGGTTACTGCGCCGTCCAATAGATACGCGATAACAATACTAGCTAATAAAGGTGCGAGAATCTGCCCGGCGAATATAACAATGGCAAAACCGCTCACTAGGAATACCAGCAGAGTCATTACCTGAGGATCGGAAAAATGACGTTGGAACCATTCGCGCAAATAGTCAAACATGAGAATATTAAACTAGCAGGACTGCCGGTTATTGATCTCAGACACGGAACTTACACTAAAAATTCGCAATTACTTATTGGCTTCATCACCACAGTAATTACGCGCGAAGTCCAATAGTTTCTCCATCGCATGCAACCTGAATTTCTGGCGCTGCCGAACAAACGAGAATGCACGTTCCAGCGGCGGGTCAAGTGGAACAGCAACCAGTTTTTCCAGCGCCAATTCCTTTTCCAGTGTTGCGATGGAAACAATTGATATCCCCATACCCGCTTCCACTGCTCCCTTAATTGATTCCGGACTACCCAATTCCAAAAAAATATTCAGGTTGTTACGGTCCAGCCCCTGGCTTGTCATGTGTTCCAGAATAACTTCGCGTGTGCCCGACCCTTCTTCGCGGCATATAAATGGAAAATTAATTATCTCTTCCATCGAAATCGATTCTCGCTGGGCTATTGCATGATCAGGTGGCACGACTACAACAAGTTGGTCTATCCGACACACTTCCACCAATAAATTTTTGTTCGTCACCGGACCTTCTACAACTCCGAGATCGATCATGCTGTTCTCGACCATCGAAACAATGCCTTCAGTATTCGAAACATTCAACTTTAGGTTGATATCCGGAAATTCCATGGTGAAGCCGCGTAACAGTGCAGGCAACATGTACTCTGCGATGGTGGTACTCGCGCCGAGTGTAAGAGCGCCACTTACATCTCCGGTTAGCTCCTTAACCGTATTTTCCATTTGCGCATATAAACCGAAAATTTCTTCCGCATATTCATATGCCTTTCGTCCCGCCTCGGTTAACGCTACTCGATTGTGGGTACGGTCAAATAAACGGGTATTAAAATGGTCTTCAAGCTGACGCACCTGAAAAGTCACAGCAGGCTGTGTCATATGCAGGGTTTCGGCTGCCTTGGTGAAGCTAAGCAATCGGGCAACCGTGTAAAAAACTTGTAATCGGCGATCTGCCATATTGTTCTATTCTTGTTTTTAGGTGTGATTTAGATCATACACGTGCTTAGTATATCACCACCAAATTGTTACGTATGATCGAAATTTACACGGAGTCGACTAATCAGCGCATGCTGATCTGTAGCATTCGTCGTAGAATTGATTAAGCCTGTCGCTAGCACCCCTAGATCGTGCAGATTGCGCATTTTGTTTACAGTGGTATCTGGTAATATTTATCGTAGTAGTATTTTGGAGACAATGGCCATGATCAAACAGGGATTCACGCTAGCACTGACCGCATTTCTGCTGCTATCTGCAGTTCATGCAGCCAGTACAGCATATAAGTGGGTAGATGGGACTGGAAAGACAATTTACAGTCAGACACCTCCACCTGTCGGCGTGCCCTTCGAAGTTGTGGAGCAACCCGACAGCGCCTCATCCAGCCTCAACAGCACTACGACAGAAAGTCTGCAAGATCAGCTAGCCACCTCACGCGAGGTACGCGAGGAAAAGAAAGTCGAACAGCAGCGCATTGCTAACAGCGAACAAATCAAAAAGGAAAATTGCGCACAGGCCAGGACCAACTTTACTACGCTGACAAGTCGTGGACAGGTAACAATTAAAGAAGGCGAGTTGTATCGCAAATTGACGGAAGAGGAAAGGCAATCAAGAATTTCGGACGCCAAATCCAATATTTCAGAGTTTTGCAACTAAGCTTTATTTTCCACCAATTTTTCCCCTAATATTTTAGTTGCGCGCAGTACTTGCGCGCAGCCAAAAACTCGTATTTACTGGATACGTATCGTAACCAGCACATTCAAATGCATCCCAAACTATGCGCGTTTCCGAGTTTCCTTTTTACACCTTAAAAGAAAATCCTGCTGATGCCGAAATTATAAGCCATCAATTAATGCTTCGGGCAGGCATGATCCGAAAATTAACCGCCGGCATGTATACCTGGATGCCTCTTGGCCTGAGAACACTGCAAAAAGTTGAGGCGATCATTCGCGAAGAAATGAATCGAGCCGGCGCGCTGGAACTCTTAATGCCATCTGTTCAGCCTGCTGAATTGTGGCAGGAATCCAAGCGTTGGGAACAATATGGTCCCGAGTTGTTGCGCTTTCAGGATCGACATAAGCGCGCGTTTTGCTATGGCCCAACTCACGAAGAAGTCATAACTGATCTCGTTCGCCGTGAGATTCGTTCCTATAAACAACTTCCCATTAACTATTACCAGATTCAAACAAAGTTTCGCGATGAAATACGGCCTCGGTTTGGGGTCATGCGCGCCCGCGAATTTATCATGAAAGACGCATACTCATTCCATGAAACCCATGATTGCCTCCAACGCACATACGAAAAAATGTATCAAGCCTATAGCAATATTTTCACCAGGCTTGGTTTGCAGTTTCGAGCTGTGGAAGCAGACACGGGATCCATTGGTGGAAATACGTCGCATGAATTTCATGTGCTTGCGGAATCAGGGGAAGATGCTATTGCCTTTTCAGATACCAGCGACTACGCAGCGAATGTGGAATTGGCGCCAATCGAGTCTCGCCATTCTAAACGCAATGAAAAACAGGAAACGCTGGAAAAAGTTTCAACACCCACCCAAAAATCTATTGAAGCAGTGTGTAAAGAATTGCAGACGACAAGCTCACGCTGCATAAAAACACTGCTCGTCAAAAGCGACAATGGTGGTGTCGTTGCACTACTATTGAGAGGAGACCACGAGCTAAATCCAGTTAAGGCAGATAAGATCCAGTCTGTTGCCACACCTCTTTCTTTTGCGAGTGATGAAGAAATAGAATCAGTGGCAGGTTGTGCGGCGGGATTTATCGGGCCCGTAAACCTGACTTGTCCGATTATTGCAGACCATGCCGTGATCGAAATGCAAAATTTCATTTGCGGCGCTAATGAAAACGGGTTTCATTTAAAAAACGTAAACTGGGATCGGGATTTGTTTACGCCAGAACATACGGACTTGCGTAAAATTCAACCGGGTGACCCCAGTCCTGACGGAAACGGTGTAATACAGATTCGACGTGGAATTGAAGTTGGGCATATTTTTCAGCTGGGCGAAAAGTACAGTCGGGAATTAGGTGCGCAAGTATTGGATCAGGATGGCCATGAGAAAACGATCACCATGGGTTGCTACGGTATCGGTGTGACCCGAGTCGTAGCGGCAACCATTGAACAACACTACGATGAGCGCGGGATTCGCTGGCCTCTTTCAATTTCACCATTTCATGTGTCACTGATTCCGATTAATCTGGAAAAATCCGCAGAAGTAAAAACCTTTTGTGAAAAACTGTATGCGGATTTAAGAGATTCAGGCATTGATGTGATCTATGATGACCGCTCCGCACGACCTGGGATGATGTTTGCCGATCATGAACTCATTGGCATCCCTCATCGTGTAGTAGTCAGCGACCGTGGCATAAAGGTAAAAACCGTAGAATACAAGGCTCGCAATAGCGACACCATCCAACATATACCCCTAGATGAAATAAACGCCCACCTGAAAAACCTTATTCACTCAAAAAAATTGTAGTTAAGCGAATTAGTAAATGAAATCCCGTTTTAAATTAATCTTTTACTATTCACTAATTTACTAATATACAAAACAATTTGTGTTGGCATTCACCTCAATTGCGAATAAAATGCCACCAAGGCGTGTGTTATTTGAAGTTGACAGACGTTCCAATAACTGCGTGAAGCTGAGCGGTTTTGCGTAATAACATTTAATTTTCTTTACAATCGAAGACAACTAAATACCTCTTTGAAGAACAAAAGAGGAGGAGTTAAATATGAAGATGAGAGTAATGGTACTGGCAAGCGCACTGTTGTCGATGGTCGGCTTTAGCGGCATTGTAAGTGCAGAAAAGACCATGTACGTTCCGATTCCAAGTTATCGTGTAGGTCCGTATGCAGCGGGTGGCACAGGATACTTTGGCGGGATATTAGACTACTACAACCTGTTGAACTCACGCGGTGGCGTGG